>Ga0181357_1000813_pt1 | contig 12105 bp, 11 predicted proteins | sample Fa13VDMM110DN_FD_130094 | JGI IMG/M metagenome (GOLD analysis project Ga0181357, IMG submission 130094) | Freshwater viral communities from Lake Michigan, USA - Fa13.VD.MM110.D.N | ecosystem: Environmental > Aquatic > Freshwater > Lake | place: USA: Michigan | collected 2013-09-24 | reverse complement strand
TTTACCCTAATAAATGACCTGAAAATGTATTGTAATCAAGCCCACCTGACATACTAAAAGAGCCACTACCATCTGTATAAATTCTAACTTCAACAGTATCCGCTGCTGCTAAATTTAAAATGTCAGAACCTGATAAATTAGTATCACCTGTATTACCCGTTGGCATATTTGCCATAGTAAAAAGATTTCTAACAGAAGATGAATTTATTACAAGTCTAAAAAGAATGTATGCAGTATCATCTACACCATAAAAATTAATATTTACAGTAAATAAATATTTTCCTGCGACAGGTGCAGTAAATTTATAGGTAGATGTATTAAAATTACCTTGAACATCATACTGCTCATTATTATAAGGTATTGTAGAAGTTACTCCTTTTGTAAGACTAGGATTTGAACCTGAAATGTATGCTTTAAAAGAAACTTGATAGGGTGTTGTTATAATACCTGCATTTGTAATAGTCATACGAGTAGTTGCATTAGTTCCAAATTGTACAGGGTAATTATTTTCATTACCAAAAACTGCTGCATAAGGTGATGAACCAGAATATAAAATTCCTCCAGCACTTCCTTCCATACCCCAAACTAAATTAGCACCTGTATTTGCACCATCAAAATATTGAATACCTGTGGTAGCACCTGACCATTGAAATACTCTACCTGTACTACTTAAATGCAATATAGAAGTTGGCGAACTTAGTCCTATACCTACATTGCCTCCTACTGTTATACTTACTTTTTCTCCATTTGTATTGTCAACAAAAGCCAATCTTCCATCTACTGCTACCCTTGATAATGTCCAATAAAAAGAACTATTGTATTCTATTCTTAACTGATTGCCACTTGTACTTGAAAATATACCTTGCGTTGCCGTTACACTACTAGAGAATGTAGCTGCTCCACTATTCGCTATCGTTAATCTCTTAACAGGACTTGCACCTGTGTAAAAATCAATATCGGTATTAATACCTAAGATAATACAATTATCTTGCGTATAGGTAGTACCATTGCCGACAAACATCTTGAATCTTTCACTAACGCTATTATTCCTTCTTATATTAACTCCTTGATTTGCAGAATCAGTTATGATTAATCTTCCCGTTGCCGAACCCGTTGTGTCTCCTATATATAAATCATTCGTTGCATAAATACTTGTACTACCTTTAATAATTCCCGTTACATCTAAAGGATGAGAAGGAGTTGCATTACCAATACCTAATCTCTTATTAGTATCATCCCAAAAAAAGTTAGTGGCATCTTGTGTAAATTGTCCAGTTGACCTTACAAATGAAACACCACCTGTAGTTTGACTTGCAAGATATTGAACGGCAATATATCCTTCTACATTAAAATCCCAAGTTTGACTTAATACAACACTTGGGTATCTTATAGTAATAGCTTGATTATCCGCTTTTCTAATCATTATTTGATAGTTATCAAAAAATAATTGAGAATACCCCGCTAAAGAACTTGGAGCATTTCCACCACTTGTTAAATTTTTAAATGCAACTGAACTATCCGTTTTGAAATTTAATGATGTATAAATTAAACTATTTGAATTTAAAGTACCCGTTAAAGTACCACCTGCTAATGGAAGATATGTTGAAGCTGCACTAGATGTCGTTAAATAAGTAGAACTATCAATACTTCCATCTGCCTTTAAGAATTCAGAACTTGTTCCACCACTTTTTATAAATGAATTAGCAGTTAAAGAATAGTAAAAAGTAGATGCACCCGATGGACTTATATATAAAGAAGTAATTAAACCTGTTCCACTACCATTAACACTTCTAAATTCGTGTCCTCCTAATATAGTTGATTGACCATAAGAAGTATATAAAGTTTTTGGATTACTTATAATATCATAATTTGAAGATATTATAACACCAACAGGAACGAGTGCGCCTGTATTTGCCCTTAAATCTGCACCACTTGCTGTAATTGTTCCTGAAAATGTAGCACTTGTACCGCTTAAAGCACCTACTAAAGTAATTGCACCCGTTGAATGTGCAATTCTAATTGCTTCAGTAGAAGGTGTATTTGTACCTGTACCTACTAATATAGAACTTACATCAGGTGCTATATAATTTGTAGCAATAGTAAGTCTTCCTGAACTTGGGGTTCTTAAATTAATTGCAGGTATTGCCGCACTTACGATAATTGAAACATCAGAAGAACTTGAATAAGCACCACTTGCTGTAATTGTTCCTGTAAACGTAGCAGTTGTACCACCTAATGCACCAGTAAGAGTACCACCTGTTAATGGTAAATAACCGCTTAATGCAGAACCATAGTTAGGAATATTTAAAGTGTTTGCACTAAAAGTTGCTGCACCACTTGTTCCTGTTGTTGTTAAAGTTATTGTTCCTTGCTTTGAATCAAAAGTTGTCCAATCCGTAGAAGTTAAATATCCATTAACAGAAGTTGTAGCAGCAGGAATAGATATTGTATTTGTAGTTCTTACTAAAGGGCTAGAAAAAGTTAAAACACTTTCTTTACTATTGAATGTAGTCCAATCCGTAGAACTTAATTTACCAGTATTTGCAGCCGAAGCCACAGGTAGATTAAAAGTATGAGTAGCTACACTTGAAACAATAGCAAAGTCTGTTCCACTTGTTCCTGTGCCAAAAAATTGTACTTGTCTTGTTAAGCTATTTAATGTAGTCAATCCCTTAGAAAAGGTTGTAACTATTTGACACAAATGATTATTCTCAGTATGTAAAGTAACTGTTCTTGTATCTACATTTACATATATTCTAACTGCTATTCTATCTGTTATAGTTAAGACAGCAGTAGCAACTGGAATAGCAAAATAATAAGCACTTAATGTAGTTCCATTAGTTAAATACTCTGGTATTGATTGACTACTTCCTAATAAAGTAAAAGTTGTGCCATCGTACTTGTAAAGTTCTGCATAAACATAAGGATTGTGAGCATTAGAGTTTACACTAAAATAAAACTCACAATTAAAGTTTCCAGCAGGTACTTCCAATAAAGCAGGGTCATTAGCATCGGTAATATAACTTGCTATGTAACCATCAGCCGAAATAGTAACATCAGTTCCAGCACCACTGATAGGAGTTTTACTTAATTGTTTATAAGCAACCCCTCCTATTGTACCTTGACTTACACTTGTATTAAGATAATAAGAAACCGAACTACCTCCACCTGTTGATGTAGGGAAATCAGCTAAAGTACCATCTCCTCTAACATATTGTGAAGCATCTCCATCCAATGCAGTTATTACACCACTATTAGCTACTACTGGACCTTGTATTGTCCTAATCTTTGCTGCTCCTGATATTTGTAATTGATTGCTCATATTAATTATTGAAATATTCCTCTTATAAATTCATCTGCTTCTAATGCCCTACCAAATGTTACAATACCTGTTGCACTTGCAAACTTAATCTGGTCATTTGTAGGAGTTCCTGTTGTAAGTATCTCTCTTACCTCAACACCACCTCTTGTAAAGCCTAAACAACTCTTGCCTATCATATCTGCAAATGTAATAGTAGTTTCTCCACCTGCTGCCGTATCAGATTTCATATACACTTGACCACTTGCCGTTATTATCACACCATTTTGATTTATTGAAGTTCCTGAAGTTGTATAAGCACCTGAACCTTGTAAACCTACTGAATAAGTACCTATATCCTTATAAGGAGCATTGATTTGTAAACTTGTAAGATTACAATTTCCACCTATAATTACCAATCCATCTACCCCATTGTCAATAGCAAATTTAATTACTATTTGTGTTCTATTTTGTTGCGTTTGCAATAAGTATAAATAACCATAGTTTTCTAATGTTATTAATCCATCGCAATTCACACTCCAATTAGCTATGTCGTTCTTATATTCACGATAGTAAGCACTTGTTTGAGATGTTACTTCTTTCTGGTCTACATTAACAGAGAAAGAACAATTTGTTGAACAAGCAAAGGGAATATCAGTTGGTATTGTAGTTATTACACTAGCTACATTATTTCCTTGTGTATAAAAAGTAATATTTCTAGTACTTACATTTTGAGGATAGACCATAACAACTATTCTATCACTTGCAGATAATGCTGTTGCAGGAAAACTTATTGTAGTATTATATAATGTTATTGCTGTTGATGTTAAGGTAGTTGCAGTACTACTTGCCAAAGATGTAAAGGTTGTTCCATCGTATTTATATATAATATAATAAAATGCTGGGCTACCTGATAAATTTGTTGTAATAGATACATAAGAACTAAAAGTCCAAGTTCCAGCAGGAATAGTAGTCAAATTAGGCTTATTAGTATCTGTAATAAACCTAGCTATTATATTATCTCCTGTTGCAACGAAGTTAGCACTACTTGCTACATTTTCAGTAGAACTTAATTCATAGTAAGAATTACCACCTATTGTGCCTTGTGATATGCCACCATTTAGATAGAATTGTCCATTGGGATTTTGCCAATAGAGAATCATATTATTACCTTGTACTTTATCTGCCATATTGCAAAGTTAAACTATATTAATATTAAAAATACCTTCTTGCTGTCTCTTGTTCTTGGTCAATAATATAAACAATAGTCTCAGTTGAAGCTATATTTGTACTACTAACTTCTAAGAATTGCATTGAATTAGTTTCATCTAAAAATGGGTTCATAGTTAATCTATTAGCCATAAACTTTTTACCATTATAAGTTAAATTATTTGTAGATGCATCTGTTATTGTATAGACTTTATCTAAGCCTATCATTCCAACAGAACTATTATAATTACCTAAATCTCCCTCTAATGTTGCTATATTTTTATTTAATAAATTTGAATATTGTCTCATTATAAGAAAAGGCAATGAATAAAATGTAGTTCCAATAGCACCTTGCAAATACCAATTTGCCCAAAACACACCACTTGAATTTGTTATAAGACCAACATTATTATAAACTTCATATTGACCTATTAATGGATAGTTTAATCCATAATACAATTCTATTGATTTTGCAGTTTGGTTTACATTACCAATAGTTCTAGTAATTGTTGCATCTTTTATTTCATAACCATTTTGTTGTAAAATAACATTTCTAACATAGCCTCCAATAGCCGCACTATCAGCTTGTAGTTTTATAGTTATTGGTCCTTGAAATGTTAAGTTTGGATTTGGTGAAAGCAACAAACCTAATGGGATTTCTATTGATTGCGTTTGGTAACTATTATTTTCAGTATATTTTTTAGCTATTACTGCAAAAGTTGTTCTCCAATATAAATCACTAGTTAAATAATACAATGTGCTAGCAATAGTCATTGTAATAATAACATTAATGTCTTGATTTGCATTTGCTGCTTGAAAATCAAAAGAAAATGTTGCACTACCTCCATACATATTTGCTAAGTATGCTGAATTAGTTGTAATTGAAGCAGTACCAGAACTTATGTAAAATATACTATATCTATTAAATTGAACACTTGAAAATTGAGTTAATGTAACTGTTGAAGAACCTGATGTTGCAACATCCCAACCAACTGCTTGAGAAGATACAACAGATTTAAAATTTCCATTATTTATATAGTTTCTAGCAGGTGTAAAATCAACAATACTTTGTATTGTAGGGTAACCCTTTCTAACTATTTTTGTTTGGCTATTATTTATAAAGTGAACACTTGTAGAAGAATATGGTGCAATATTTACTATATTATTTAATACACCACTACTATTAAATGTTGGTGTAGTAGATGTTATAACATATTTTGAATAATATATAGTTGAAGCCATTTCATTCATTGGCAATACATACCAATCTCCCTCTGCTTGAAATAGCCTACAACCAAAAGATAACATTATATTTTGTAAAATAGTATAATAATCTAATCCTATAAAATCTCTCCTATATTGATACGATTGATTAAATGGGTCATTATCCGTAGATGCACTTCTATTATTCATCCCAGTAGCAAAATAAGAACAACACATATACATAGAAGTACTTGTATAAGAAGGCAAAAGATATAAAGTATTATTAAATAAATCTAATAACTTTATTAATCCATTGCTATTTTCAGTAGGGTTATAAATATTATATCTTAAAAATGATAAACCATCAATACAAGTTATATTAACTTCTTGTATTCCTGTTGTAAAAGTTACATCAACATAATCATTAAATAAATAACCTCTCCATTTTATTACACTATTTAATGTTAATTCAACATAATATTTAGTATCATTAAAATTTAATAAATCAGGAAAATTAGTATAATCATCCTCGCTATTTAATATAAATGAAATATTTAATTGTGTTGATATTACACAAGCTAAAGCATCCTCATCAGCAGAGTTTGGTTGTATATTAATTGATGTAGCAGTATATTCATAAGAAGAACCAACATAACCTTCTTCATATATTTTTGCTACAAGATTTGTATTATCTCTTAATTCTTGTGGTATTGTATATCTTAATCCGTATGACATTATGCTAAACTAATATTTTGTCCTTTAAGATTAGATGCCTTTTGACTTCTATTTACTGCAAGTAGTAAATCTTGACCTCTTAATACAAATTGACCACTATTACCTGTTACACCACTACTCATTGCACCTGCGTTAAAAGAAGTATTTAAGAAACTACTTAACTTGCTTAAAGGCATAATTGCCTCTGGTCCAGCCTCTCCTATTAAACCTAAAGATGGTCCATTAGTTATACCTCCTACTGCATTTTTTGTAACACCTAATCCTAATAAATTCATTAGTACATTAAAAAATCCTCCACCTCCTGCTGCTGCACCTGCTACCCCTGTTCCACTTAATGAAATTGCACCTTGAATTGCTGCTAAAATTTGTGCTCTAAGAATTGCAAAAGCTAAATCTTCAGCAAATTGTAAAACAGATTGGCTTAATGCTTCAAATACATTTTCCCCCTTTATTAAAGCATTAAAAGCCCCTTGTAATGAACTTGTAATCCCTCCAGCCATTGTACTAGCAAATTGAAATGCTTCATTGTTTGCTTGTTTAAATCCATCTCTAGTTTCTTTAAGGAAATCACTTAATTCATTTTTAGTAGCTCTAATTTTACCATTTAAATTTTCATCAAACATCCCAAATATACTACCAGCACCTACCCCTACATTTCTTGCTGCTTCAGGAAATTTATTTTCAATTTGTAACTTACTTAATTGGTTTCGTGCTTCTGTTTCTAAAGATGCATCATAAACTCCATCAGATATTAACTTAACTGGAGATTTAATTTTCTTTTGTTTTGGTTTAGCAGCTTCTTTTTTTAATGTTTCTGGAGTAGGTAATAAAGTAATTTTTGCTAATTGCTTAAAAGTGTCAGCTTCTAATTTAGAAATATCTTTTTTTATAGTATTCCCTAATATATCGTATTCTTTATTTATTTTATCTTTCTGATATTCTACACTTCTTATATTAGAATGACCAAATTCAATCATTTTTTTTGGACCAGTAACTAATGATAAAGCATCATTTCTTTTTTTATTATTTTGAATTTGTTTTTCATATAATTTATCTAATTGTGAAGCATTATTTTTTTCAGTAGCTACTGCACTACTTTGAATTGCTGCTTGGTTTACTAAAGTAGTATAAAAAGCCTTATCTTCTCCAAGTTTTGCATCTTGAATAGCTTTACTATCTCCATAAAGTTTTTTTAGTTGCTTTAGTGCTTCTTTTTGTTGAGTAGGAGTTCCTCCAGTAATAAGTTCAACTAATAATATTCCCTTAGTTCTTTTAGTTTGTTCTTGACCTATTAACTTATAAATTTCTTGTGCAACTTTATTTAATTCATCTCTAAACTTTTCTAGTTCTCCAGTTGGTCCTTTAAAGAACTCTGCAATTTCTTTACTAAATGTAACGGCTAAAGAAGATACTATACCAATTGAAACACCAATGCCAGCAGGACCAGTTAATCCAGAAAGCATTGCTTGTAATGCATTCTTTGTACCACCTTCAGTTTTTGCTAATCTTTGGAACGACTCAACCATAGGGTTTAAGTTATTCGCAATACCCATTATGCCATAAGGAGCATCTTGAGCAATTCTTGAGAAGTTTATTAGGGATTGAGAAGCATCTCCAATTGGCTTACCTAATTGATTTGCCTGTTGCTTTAATTGAGTAATTGTAGTATTTAAATTAGTTATATTCTTATTTAAATAGTTTATTTCTCCAATACTCGTAGCCTTCTTTAATGCACTTTCAAATTGAGCAAGTGTATTTTCGGCAGCTTTTAAGCTAGATTGTAACGATGAAACATCTGCATCAATGCTAATGCTAAACTTATCAAAATTTTCTGCCATCTTATTTTAATTTACTCCGTACAATTTTAATGTTCTTGCCAATTGGTCATCTGTTAACATTACCTTTTCTTCTTCAATATCTAAATCATCAATTGCTGGTATGCTCCAAAATGCCTTAATTGACTTAGGCGATTTTTCAGTAGTGTTACTTAAATATACAATATAGGCAAGGTTTCTAGTCCTTGCCCATTCGTTTAACTCTTGTCTTTCTTTACCCATTACGATAATAGAAAAGTCTTTCCAAGTCATATCCCAAAACTCGTTTGGTCTTATATTGCATTCAGCAGCCTTTACTAAAATATCATCCCAATTTAGATTTGTTAGGCTTTTTTTTTTCTTCTTTAGGAGTACCTTGAACTGCCGTTACTGTGTTTTGCACAATATACTTTAAGTAAGCAAGGACTTGCCCTTCGGATTGAAAAATTGAGCCTATTTCATCCATCCAATCGCAAACATCGTTTTCAGTATATTCAATTTCTTGTTTATTACTAATACAAGCAGATTTATAACCGATATATATTAATTTAACAATAATATCTAAATCAAATTGATTATTACCTAAAACTTCAAAGTATTTGTCTATTGTGATATTTCGTTCATTACAAAATTCACGCATTGACCAAGTACCCCATTTTAATTGAATTGTGTTGTTGTTTAGTCTTAATTCAAACATAGGTTATTGTTTATGCAGTTTCAGTTTGTGTTAATGGTGGTACAGTTACTAAGAATGTTGCAGTAAATTTAACATCATCCTTATCATCAGCGTTTACTTCAAAATCGCTAATAAATACTTGACCTGAATACACAATATCTCCAGAAGTTGGAGTTGCTTTACCCATCTTCATATTAAAAGATGTTCTTGCAGCGTGAGCAACATACAATTGTTGATAAGAATCCTTACTTGGAGTTCCTGTTTCATCAATTGCAAAACCATCGCCTTTGAATGATTGACTAAATGAAGGACCAGCTTGATATTGGTCTCCACATTTTGAAGTTGCATCAATAGTGTTAACAGTTGATGTCATTGAGTTAGTTGTAAGACAAGCAACAGGTTTAAATGTTGCGTCTCCGTCTATGTCAGCTAATAGGATGTAATCCCTTGCCGATACTTTTGTTTCTGCCATTTTATTTTAATTTTGAGTTATTATTAAATTATAAGTTATTATCGTTCTAAATATATTGTCCGAAGGTTCTAAGGCATCTAAGTTTCTAATTGCACCTACCACTAAACTTGTAGCATAAAACCCATTTGTAAGGGTAATTACAGTTTGTGAATTGATTGCAGTCAGTATTAAATCACTTATAGTTTCGGCTCTTTTATAGCCAAAGTTACTATTTTTTATTACAATGTCAACATCAATGGTAACTCCATTAGTGTAACTTATTTTGCCTTGCTCTTGGCTTGATGCTCTGCCATTCATTATGACATATTCATTTACCCCATTATTAGGAGCATAACCATCATATACAGGCAACCCACTTGAACTTGTCAAGTTAGTATAAAACCACTTCTTTATTTCAATATTAGGATTTAACATTAGCTATTACTTTTTGTATATTTTTTCTTAATATAGGAATCTCACTTTCAAATGCTGGTATTAAATATGGTCTTGCTCTTAAGTTTATTTTTCTAATTCCCTTACCCTTAAATTGTATCGCAAATGTCTCATAACCAGCAGGTACATTAACTTCTCCACCTGTCCCAAATTCAACATAAGGAGCATATTTTAAAGCACTTCCAACTGTATAAACTATTTTAGTTCCTACATTAACTTCTTTTAATTGTATTGAATTTCTTAGAGTACTATTATCAACCTTAACTTCTCTTTTAGCTTTGCTTTGTATAGATAATGCAGAGGCATTTACTTCCATAGCTACCTCTTTAGCAATCTTAGGGGATAATTTCCCTAATCTTTTAATAAGAGCATCTAAACCTTCAATCTTAAAAGAAATTTGGTCTGCCATTAGAAGTACATTAATATTTCATAAAATCTAAATTGATTCTCTACATCTTTGATAGAGTGTATTGTGTACATTTCTCCTTCAGCATCAATTTGGTAATTCTCAGTAATAGTTACATCGTATCTAATAAATAACTTAGCTGCACGAGTAAAAGTTATTTGTGCCTCTTGCAATGTTCTATTTTGATTCTCTGGTCTAAAATCTCCAAATACAAGTTCTTGTAAGGCAAAGGTAGTTGTATAACCACCTTGTCCATCAGATGTATTTGTAGGCACATATAAGCCTACTTGAGAGTACATTGTATTGGCATCCACATAGTTTGCTTTCTTGCTTCCTAATCTCATAATATTGGGCTTATTCTTGTCCAGCGTTGACAGGCTTTCCAAGACTTTTCACAAATACCTGTATTTGAATCTAATCCTCTATTCTCGTAATCGTAGCTTACTTGGTCTAAAATAGCAATCTTTAAGTCATTAGGCACAGTTGCATATCCAACAACATAAGTAGCCTTTAAGTTCCTAAGAGGAGGTCTTTGTAATTGTGGGAACTTACCACCTACTAAAGTATAATCGGCAGCTACTATTGTATCGTTATTTTCATCTATTAATGAAGTAAAACTATTAACTGGTCCATAAGGAAGGTTAAAACCACCATTAAAATTAGTAAACCAAACAACGGCAGTTTTAGGTATTAAACTCAAGCCAGTACCTACTTCAATGGCTTCTCTTGCTTGTTTAATCATTAAAGAGATTTGGTTATCATCAACATTTGTAGTTACTCTGATATACAATTTAGCCTCTGCAAGTGTTACAGGTTCAACAACTGTACCTATATCGGTTAAAGTAAAATCTATAATAAAATTAGAATATGCCATATATCTTTTTTACAAATTTACATTATTTATAATAAAAAACCCCCTACTATTAAGTAAGGGGTCTTTATATCTATGCAAGATTAAAACTATACATTACCTAAGTCAGCAAAAATAGCTGAAGTTGGTTGCATTAAGTTAATATCTTCATAACACTCAATACGAGCAGTAACCATATTTTGTTGGAAGTTACTTGCATTCTCATAAGAGAACTCAATAGCCATTCCTTCAACCTCAATTCTTTCGCAGAAGTTGTTATCTAAAATAAGTACTTTATCATCAGTAACCCAAGATGCAGCAATTACAGGAGTACCCCATATTGTCATACCACCATTAGGATTAACAATAACACTACCATTACCAGCATAATAACCATTAGTAATAGTTTCTTTCAATAAGCGACCTAATTGAGCAGGGCTTACTAAAGCAACAGAAGATACAAAGTTTGCAGTCTTTTGGTTGCCAATGTAGTCAACTAATTGCTTCAAATCAACAGTCTCAGCAGTTGTAGTAGAACCAGTTGCAGCAGCAGATACAGTAGAGAAAAAAGCAGAGTTCTCAGCTTTGTAGAAATCTCTAGTCAACATTCTTGGTAAAGTTGTACTTAAGAAAGGTAAACTTCTAGCCATTTGCTTAGAGAAAGTAGAGAAACCAGCGATGTAGTCATTAACTACTTTCACTTCGCTTAATGCGTATGTGTTCTCGCCTTTGTTAGAACCTTCAGTTTGTGCAGCAATGTTGTTAGTAGTAGAAGTCTCTTTGTAGAATACATAAAGACCTGACTCACTTCTTACAGTTGGAACTAAATCTCTAAAGTTAATTGCTTGACTTGGTAAGATAGATGCATTAAGAGCATAAGATGCTTGAGCATCTCCTGTTAATGATGCACTTAAAGTCATTGCTTTAACATCAGATAAATCAATACGGAATTTTCCGTTAGATTTCATTTGCTTTTCCATCTCATCTAATTTGCCATCTAACTTCTCAAT
>Ga0181357_1000812_pt1 | contig 12127 bp, 15 predicted proteins | sample Fa13VDMM110DN_FD_130094 | JGI IMG/M metagenome (GOLD analysis project Ga0181357, IMG submission 130094) | Freshwater viral communities from Lake Michigan, USA - Fa13.VD.MM110.D.N | ecosystem: Environmental > Aquatic > Freshwater > Lake | place: USA: Michigan | collected 2013-09-24 | reverse complement strand
TAGATACCGAGCCTACCACTGTAGAAACGCCTGTAGAGGCAGAAGGGGAAGTTAAGGAGCCTGTAGACGAGGACTAATTACCTTCTTGACCACTCGTCCCTAGGCGAGTAACCCTAAAATCCCACGCGGCAAAAAAGCTAATACTCTTTTAGTTTTTAACCAATAAAATCCAATGTCAGCACCAGCTCATATCGCAAGAGAGAATGGTAAAAAAGGTGGGAGGCCTAAAGGCACAACTACTAGGCCTGTTCTCCGTAACTACTACTCTGATAAAGAACTTAAAGAGTTTATAGAAGACCTTAAACAATCAGCAAAGACTGACCCAAACATTAAAAAGTTTGTGGCAGAACAAATATTTGGTAAAGCTATGCAGCCTATTGGTAACGATGACGGCAACCCTCTCATTGTGCAGTTTGATGATTCTTTCAAGAAGAAGTAGCTGTATAAAGGGGTATGCAGTTACATCCTAAACAAAAACAAGTAGTAGAAAGTTCTGCACGTTTTAAAGTTATTCGTGCGGGCAGACGTTCGGGTAAAAGTTCTGTAGAGGTTGAGATAATGCTTTTTAAAGCTATTTCTTCTGCAAACAGAAATGTATTTTACATTGCACCTACTCAAAAACAGGCACGCAGTATTATATGGGAAGCTCTTAAAAGCCGTATAGGTAGGATTGGTGATGCAAACGAAAGCCGTCTTGAAATGAAACTGCCTACTACAGATGGCGGTCACTCAACCATTTACATAGCAGGTTGGGAAAATCGGGAAAATTTTCGGGGTATGAAAGCTCATCACATCACGTTTGATGAGACTGACACAATGAAGGATTTTTTTATTGGCTGGCAAGAGATATTTCGTCCTGCACTTATAGACACAGCCGGTAGTGCTGACTTCATAGGTACTCCAAAGAAAGAAAACCCAAACCTTAGACGATTAGAGAAAGAGTTTGAGGGTCGTGGTGAGGATTTTGCTGCATTTCACTTCACCACAGCAGACAATCCATTTGTGCCTAAACTTGAGCTAGTAAAAGCCAAGCAGGAGATGGACGCTACTACATACAAGCAAGAGATACTTGCAGAGTACGTTGAGAACGAGGGTGCGTTGTTTAGATACACGTCTCTTGTGGATATGTTTACGAATACAGTCACGAAAGGCACTGACAAGTATTTAACGGTAGACGTTGCAGATGATGGCTCGGACAAAACTATATTTACCTTCTGGCATAGCCTTGAAGCGTACAGAATTGACCTGTACGAGCATTTACAGACCGATGGTATCGTTTCTACCATTCGTGAGTCTGCAGCACAGGAACAGATACCCTACAGTCAAATAGCTGTGGACGCTATAGGGGTGGGTGCAGGTGTGGCCTCTTCCCCACTTCTAACGGGTATTATTGGCTTTAAAAGCTCATACTCCCCTGTTAGAACAGAGAAAAGCATTGTCCACCTACCAAACGTGCATTACTTAAAAGACGCGCCACTTACCACGGAATATAGAAACCTGCGGTCACAGTGTATTTTTACGCTAGCTTCACTGGTAAATGACCACAAGATAGCGGTAAAAAACGAAGATGTGCGTATCAAGTCATATATCATCGAGGAACTGTCTAACTATCAAGACATATCCACAGGTGATGGTAAGAGAATGGCTACCATGAAAGAGGACATTAAGGTTATACTTGGAAGGAGTCCCGACATATCAGATACGTTGATAATGCGTATGTTTTTCGTTCTTAAAGACAAGCTATTACCAGACCAAAGCGAGCAAGCTGCTAGATTAAGAAGCACTCTTGATGAGCAATTTTCTCGTAACAAGGCGCGGCAGCCTATGAATGACACACGATGATTAACATCTCCCCCGAAAACCCACCACATAACATCCGAGAGTTATGCGAGGCTACTTTTGATTTAGAGGGCAAGGACGTTGTATTTACGTTCGGAGACACCGTGTACAACGTACATACAGATTTAGATTACGGACTTATCGCTCACGAAGCTACACACACAAGGCAACAAGGTGATGCGCCTGTTGAATGGTGGGACAATTACCTACACGACAAAGAGTTTAGATACTCACAAGAAGCGGAGGCATACAGAGCGCAATACTATGAGTACATGAAGCAAACAAAAGACAGAGAGAAGTTGTTTCAAGTTTTACATAAATTAGCAAATGACTTATCGGGGCCAATGTACGGATGGGTATGCACATTACAAGAGGCAATGAAGATAATCAAAAAATGAAGTACAATAGAAAAAATTACAGGCAAAGGAGGGACTTGTTTCTCTTAAAAAATTACTCTAGGATGGAGTTATTCGACGAGTACGTTAGGAGGAAGCGTAGACTTGCATCCAAGTGGTTAGGTGATGTTCGTAGGGGTACTTTACCAAATCCAATTCGTCTAGTGTTGAGTGAGTTTTACTCACAGAAGAACAACAGACTAAAGTAGTCTTTGGATTAACGCACAAACGAATCTAGCGTGTTGCCCGCAACGTATTTGCAGGACACAAAGGGAACGGTTATAGAAACGGTAATACGTCTATGACTAGCGCCAAGGTAAACGCTTTATTAAGACAGACAGAAGATTTGAATAATAAAGTACTCCCGCGAATGTAACTTAATTATGAATCTCTCAATACTCATCCCCAGCCGCAACGAGCCATACTTGCAAAAGACTATAGACGATATCTTCGAGCACTCGGAGGCAGATATTGAGGTGTTGTTTGAAGAAGACAATGGATTGGGACAACGAGGACTAACAAACAAGTTAGCTCATAAAGCAAAAGGTACGTATGTCATGAAAGTAGATGCACACTGTTCTTTTGGACAAGGGTTTGACCGCATCTTATTGGAAGACATGCAAGACGATATGATTGTTGCGCCTACTCTGTTAGCCCTTGACGCAGAACAGTGGAAGCCTAAACCTAAACCAATATCTTCCTCATACTACTTTGATAGAGACTTTGTTTTTCAGTACAACAGGGAAGCGGAAAACCTAGAGCCTTTAAACGAAACCATGTGTCTGCAAGGCTCTGCATGGATGGTGAGCAGGGAGAACTATTGGAAGTGGAATGTATGTGACGAATCTTATGGCTCATGGGGGAGTCAAGCTGTAGAGCTTGGAATACAAGCATTTATAAACGGCGGCAGGTGTGTTACGAACAAGAAAACGTACTACGCACATTTGTTTAGAGAAACAGATGCAGACTTCCCATACGAACGTGACCACCCACAAATGCGCAAGGCTCACAACTTAATAAAAGAACGATTTGAGAACGACCCACGCATTGATATGCTCGTTGAGAAGTTTGACAAACCTGGTAATTGGAAAAACATGGTATAATACTTTTACAACTGAATATGTCTGGCGAGGGACGAAGGGTGTTTTGTAAGGAATATCTACCCTCGCCGGTAGGTGTTCCCCACAAAGCCTCTTTCAAGGCTTATTGATGGAACTACAATCTATACAAGATATAATCCGTAAAGCGGAAACTAACTACCTACAAGGAAGCACCAAACTGGGTAAGTATGTCGATTGGTCAATGCACGATACCATTGAGCGTATTGATGCATACTTAAACAGTAGACACACTTCTGGCTCTGAAGATTCTCTTGGTCGTCCTAAACCATTTTTTAATATAGTTACTGCTGCTACAAACATTTGGTATCGCGCAACTGACATAGACCGAAAAGATATACGGTTTATGCCTACAAAGAGTTCTTCTGTTGTGTTGGCATTTGTAGCAAACGTCATGCTGCAAAACTGGATGAATAAAAACCGTTTTGGACAGTTTCTAAACCAGTGGGGACGCTCTATGGCTCGCTACGGGTCTGCTATATCCAAGTTTGTAGAGGTAGACGGAGACCTAATCCCCTACGTTATCCCTTGGAATAGATATATAGCTGACCCAATACAGTTTGACGCACTCCCTCACGTAGAGAAGTTTTATAAAACACCAGCGCAGTTGCTTGAAATGGCTACTCCTGGCTCGCCTAACTACAGAGGATATAACTTGAAAGTTGTAGAGTCACTTATCGACTCACATTCAACACGCAAAACCCTAGACAACCACCAAAAAGACAACATGGGGGACTTCATTGAGCTATATGAAGTGCATGGAGAGCTTGATTCGCGTCTTTTAGAGGATGAGCCTGACCTTGATGTGCCTAATAAGGACATACGATACAGACAACAGATGCACGTGGTGTCCTTTATACAAGAAGGTGGCGGCAAATTTAATGACTTTACCCTCTTTAAAGGCAAAGAGCGTGTAGACCCATACCAAAAAGACGATTTGATAGAGGAAGATGGACGTACACTAGGCATTGGTGCAGTTGAATACCTCTTTGACGCACAATGGATGCAAAATCACACAGTCAAGAACATGAAAGATACGCTCGACCTTGCGTCTAAACTCATATTCCAAACTGCTGATACTAACTATGCAGGTAAAAACGTACTCTCTGCTATTGAAACGGGAGACATAATGACTCATGCGGATAACAAACCACTTACACGTATTGCAAACGACTCCCCATCTATCGTTGCGCTGCAAAACTTTGGAAACATGTGGCAAAACCTAGGACAAGAGCTTACATCTACCCCTGAAGCTACACGTGGTGTAACCCCTCCATCTGGTGTCGCGCTTGGAACTGTACAAATGGTTACTGCACAAGGCCTATCCCTATTTGAGATAATGACTGAAAACAAAGGGCTAGCTATTGAAGACATGATGCGCAAGTACGTCATTCCTAATCTAAAGAAGCAATTAAAAAACAAAGACGAGATAGCAGCTATCCTTGACGATGCAGGTATACAAGAGATAGACGCGATGTACGTACCACACGAAGCGGCTAAACGCTTTAACGACCAAGTTAAAAAGGATTTACTTGCGGGTATCGTCCCCTCTCCATACCAACCTGATATTGCACAGCAACAAGTACGTCAAGAGAACGGTATGTCCGGGAATAAACGCTTTTTTAAGCCTGATGAGCTTGACCAAAAGACATGGGACGAGATATTCAGTGACTTTGAATGGGATTCAATAAAAGTTGAAGTTGTAAACGAGAACTCAGACAAGCAGGCAGTATTACAGACTCTATCCACAACATTGCAGACTATTGCAAGTAATCCTGCCATTTTACAAGACCCTAACGCTAAAATGCTGTTCTCTGCGATACTTACTGAAACTGGCCGAATTTCCCCACTACAGCTCGCTACGGCAGCAGCACAACCAATTCCGACTCCAACAGTTACTCCATCTGCAGGTGGTGGGACGGGAGAATTACAAATTAGTTAAAGCATATGGAACCACAAGGACAACGCGCACGTCTTGAAGACGTAATCAATTACAAACCCGACGAATATTTTTCAGAGGGTGAGATATCACTTATCCAAAGTACATTTAAAGACAATCCTTTGTTGTTTAAAGTACTCCGCAAGGCACTCATACCTTCTGTCGCTGACCTAGAGTTGCCTATCGAACAATTTGGCAACGATACTTTTACTCAAGGACGGGAGTACGCACAAGTACCTGAAAGTGAGTTGAAGTCTATCGTTGTTGCACGTCAAGACGCTATCAAGTTTATTGCCGGAGGTCTTATCAAACTTCGCGTTATTGCGAACATGAGGACAGAATCTCCAGAGCAAGCTGTATTGCGTCGTGAGAAAGACAGTACAAAGTAGTTGTGGATAAGTACCTTGCTATTAAATCAAAGATAGTGGTGGTATAATTAATTTACTAGAGTAACCATCTCTAAAAATGGAACCAGAAAACCAGGACGACTCGGAAGTCCTTGAAACACCCGAGGAAACAGTGGAGGAAGTAATCGAAGAGGAAACTCTCGAACTTTCAAAAGAAGAAATAGAAGTACTCAAAGCAAAGGCTGCAAAAGCTGATGACCTTGAGAGAAAAAACAAACAGTTGTTTGAACGAGCAAAGAAACAATCTATTGCTCCTCAAACAGACACACTCTCTGCAATGGATGCTGTTTTATTGTCAAAGTCAGATGTTGAAGCTGATGACATTGAAGAAGTACTTGGCTACGCTAAGTACCGAAAGATGACCATAGCTGAAGCATTGAAAGACGCGACACTAAAAGCAATCCTTAACGAGAAAAAAGAAGAACGACAAACTGCAGCAGCAACTCAAACGAGGGGCGGTGCACGTGGAAGTTCTAAAGTGTCCGGTATTGACTTGCTTACTAAAGCAGAAACGTCGGGTGAAGTACCTGATACTGCCGAGGGAATGCGAGCTATTGCCGAGGCGCGATTGGCTAGGAAAAGAGCTGCTCAAAGCTAAGGGGTTCTAGTCAAAATGCGAGTGGATTAATTATATTAATTCACTTTAAATGAGCACACTCTCTACATATACACTCCGCGACAAATACTTTAAGAGTAATCTTGAGGTAGCACTTCGCGCAGCATTGGTATGTGAAAAAATCTGTCGCGTTGACCGTTCTGATCTTAAGCGTATTCAAAACCCTTACATCACGCAGCAAACTGCGGCGATTCAGGCGGTTGCCGGTACATACTCTGTATCTGCAATGACAACTACTGATGATGCTTTGACGGTAGCTGATGAGGTTATCTTCGGAACACACGTATTCAAATTTGAGGAACTTACATCAAACTTTAACTTGATGCAGGACTTCTTCGATGACCTTACATACTCCGTATCATTCAAAATCGACCAGTTCGTTTTGAACGTAATCACAGAGGATGCTACTGGTGCATACACAACTCCAGCTGGTGGGTTCACAACTTCTGCAAACATCGCGGTAATCATGGGCTCTCTTATCGGTAAAGTAGCAGGCTTCCAGTCTGGTACAGCCGAGGGTCTGTTCTTGGTTATCGAAAACACTGACGTTACAGGCTTCGTGCAGGCACAAGTAGCTTCTGGCTTCTCGTACGCTGATGCAGCTCTTAACAACGGTCTTTTGACTAAATACATGGGTGTAGATATCTATGTAGTTCGCTCTGGTACATTCGTATCGTCAACTCTTGGTACTCGTTCTGACCTCACAAACTCTGGCCACCGTGTCTTCGGTGTAAAGGGTAGTACGTTGTACGCAACTCCACGTGGTCTTCAGTACGAAGAGAAAGGCGTATCTGGTAAGACTGGCAAAGAAATTGTTGTCAGTGGTCTAGTTGGTGCAAAAGTTTGGACACCTAAAGCTGACCTCATCGTAGATATTACGCTCGCGTAACATTATCAACCCATTCGTGGGTTGATGGGGTACGCTCTCCACTTGCGGCGTGCCCACCCCACCAGCCCACGAACAGAAAAAAACAATGGCAAAAAACAAAGAAAAAGAAGTAGAAGAGGTAGCAAGCTTGGAAGAAGTAATCCAAGAGGCCGCAGAAGCTCCTATGACACCACGTGAAGCACGCTGGAAGCAGTATGTAGCAAACTACAAACTTTCTAACCCAGTAAAAGGTGCTGCAAAAGAAGCGCGCGGAGAGTTTAAAGAAGTTCCTCTATCGTTTCAGTAATTATTAGTTAACTCTTGATTCAATGAGTGATTCACTAAAAACAGGAACACTTGCAGTAGGAGTAACCGCAGTCCTATTAACGGCTGCGTTTATATTTACAACTACTCGCAGTACTCAAACAGTTACACAACCAAAGCAACCAATGCCGACATACAGTGGATTTGAAGCAATGGATCATATAACTGTCGGTGGAGTCAGTACGTATTATTTCTCGCAGTCTATGACACAAGGTGCCTCTACTACTTGTCAATGGCAAACTCCTGGTGCGACAAGTACGGTACACATAAAAGCGCGCTTTGGGTTTGCTTCTGCCTCTGCGGCACTGATAGAGTTTGGAAAGTCACCAGCGATAAACGCAACAACAACGCTTATTGGACGCTACAACCTAGGTGCAGGTGTACAAGCTACTCTTGTGTCAACTAGTTCTCCGTCAAACAGTACGGGTATAGACGATGTTTTGGTCGCAGCACCAAGTACATGGCTTGCGGTTAAACTTGGTGGTGGTGGCACGGGGTCACTTCCAACAGGTACATGTAATTTCCAAGCAGAACTACTTCCGTAATTAACAACTAAGTCCGCTAACGCGGGCTTGGGCTAGAGCTTCAAGAATGGAACTTTAACCCAAGCCCGCAAAGAACATGACACTAAACAAAACAACTTTAAAAGTGCTCATCGTAGGAGCAATTGTGTTCCTTGCGATATTGTCTATTATTTTTAGACAACCAATACAAACAGAAGCGAGCGTGCCACGTGGTGGAGAATACCAAGGCACAACAACAGTACAAACGTACTTTCCTAAAGAAATACAGCTGTTAAGTGGTAACGGTACCCTTGGTTCAGTGATTATCACAGGTGCAGCAGCAGGTGTTATAAACATCTACGATGCAACCACTTCTGATGCAACACTGCGTGCGCCAACTATGAGCTCATCGTCAATTCTAGTAGCATCATTCCCTGCAAGTGCCGCAACTGGTACGTACACATTCGACAGAGTTGTATTCAATGGATTGTACGTCAGTATTGTAGGTACAATCCCAACAAGCACCATTACGTTTAGACCATAACCAAAATGTCACTAATATTTAACGACACATCCACCTACAAAGGGCTTGTACAACAGTACGAGTTTGAAATTGGTGCAAACGCAGCTGATGTGTCGGGTAATACAACAAGACTTAAACAGTTCGCAGCTTCGGTAAACATTGCGTACGATAACTTTGTACGGATTGCGCTAAACGCATCGGGAACATGGCAGTTTGATGACAGTAATCAAACAGACTACCCAATAATCACTACAGACTTAGTATCTGGGCAACGAGACTACAGCTTCACAACTGACGGAAGCAGCAATTTAATACTCGATATATATCGAGTATTTGTTGCTGATAGTTCTGGTGTTTTCAGTGAAATATACCCTGTAGACGTACAAGAGCCACGAAGTGATACGGTATCATTCGCTGATGGTAGAAATGCCAGTGGAACACCCACACGTTACGACAAGACGGCAAACAGTCTATTCCTAGACGTAATACCAAACTACAACTACACAAACGGCTTGAAATTGTATATTAACCGTGAGCCTTCGTACTTCGTATATACAGATACGACTAAGAAACCTGGCGTACCTGGAGAATTACAAAAGTACTTCTACTTAAAACCTGCCGCAGAGTATGCACGGCGTAATAATCTTGCAAACAAGAACGATATTGCGAATGAAGTGTTGAAAATGGAGGGGGATGACCTGCGAAATATCCCAGGAACTATCGGCACGTACTTTGCTTCTAGGAATAGGGATGAACGGAAGCGATTAGTAGTCAACCAAGCAGATAATAGATAACTATAAAACAAGATGGCAGACGTAATTTACAACGCATTCAAATATCGACAATTAGGGGACACTAGCATTACTCCTATCAACCTAAAAACTGACACTATTAAAATAGCGTTGGTAACTTCTTCTTACACTCCAAATATCGATTCTCACGACTTCTTCGATGATGTAACAAACGAGGTTGTTGGCACTGGATATACTGCTGGTGGTAATACACTTACTGTAACCACCTCACAAGACAACACCGATAATGAGGGTGTATTTGATGCTGCTGACACAAGTTGGTCTACTTCAACTATCACTGCGCGAGGTGCCGTTATATACAAGTCAACAGGTACAGCCAGCACATCACCACTCATCTGTTACATTGATTTTGGTCTTAATGTTGTTTCTTTGGCTGGTACGTTTGCAATTACATTCGCAGCAGAGGGAATAATCAATTTAAACTAATGCTCTTAAAATTATTAGCATATTTAACGGGAGAATTACGGTACAAACAGGATTTTGTGCCATCTTCTTCATTGGTATGCACCCTATTTAGAGTATATGAACAGATATTTGGCCGCCGAGCTGATATTCGTGCAGAAGGAGCCTTAATCAACAACGTCTCTTACTCATATACATGGGAACATTATTTAGCAACTATGGAGGGTCTGATTGTAGGATTCTTTAAACGCAACCTACCTAAATTCTCTATTGTATATATACCACAACTCCAATTAGCGGGACTGGCACGAGGTGGGGTGTCTCCATTTCGATTTGCGATAGCGTATGATACTGCGACTAAAGCAGATGCTGCAGCTGGCGTATCTGCTACATTTTCGTACACAGTCACTGGCTCAAACCCAGTATTACTAGCTATGCCTGCGTTCCAACAAAACAACTCAGTCACAAATATTACATATAACAGCGCATCAATGACTGACTGTGGTGATGGTAGAGAATACAGTGGTGACAGTTCCCCTGGCGCATCTCAACTTTTTTACAAAACAGGGCCATCTACAGGTACTAATAATATTGCTGTTACAGCAGATGCGTCAGTTGAATGGAATATAGCAGCTGCTTCATATTCTGGCTGTAGTCAGTCAAACCAACCAGACGCACACAATGTAAATAATGCACCATCTGACACTGGTTCAAATGCTGTAATTCTAACTACCACTAACAATCCTGGTTGTTGGGCTGTAAGTTTCTTCCATCAGGCCGGTGGTACGGTAGCTGCTGGTACGGGGGTTACAGCTCGTACCTCTGTGGGTGCAAACTACGTTTTTGCTGGAGACAGTTACGGAACTATTACTCCATCCAGCACATATTCAACTACTTGGACATTTACTGGTGGCTCAGCGGGAAGTATTCAATTTTCAGTAGCTTTAAGAACTCCCGATACTTCAATAACTACAACGGTACTTTCGGCACTTTTTTCTATTATCGCTCCAACTCTTACATGGGGGTCTAACTTTTCATCAACAGTAATGTCACTAAGCGCTACCGTAGTAGCTCCAACACTCGCTGATAGTACTAATGGCTGGTCAAATACAAGTAAATCTTCTGTATCTACTATGGTTAATCTAACAAAAAGCTAATATGACACCCCAAGAAAAAGAAAAGATGGCGCAACTAGAAGCACAAGTCACACTACTTATGGAGTACATGAACGCACGGAAAATACAGCAGATTTCCTTTCCTTTAGATGAGGCATCTAAAACATCACTTGGAGTTCCTACAAGCGAAGGTGCTGGCTCTACTGCTTTAACTGAGAATAGAAGCCTAACTGGAAACGCACAAACCATTTCAGTACCAAAGGCATACGTGCAGACAATACTTGTGCGCATAAATGGTGCATTATACGAATTACCGTCACTTGTATGATTCAACTACCACTAGCAGCATCAGGTAAATGGTCGGTTAAACACGGTCAAGATTTTATAGCCGACATTGTTAATACAAGAAACATGGATTTTAATCGTCCAAACTTTGCAACTTTGTCAAAAAAGCCAGTTGTGATATACACAGAGGATACTGATACAGATTTTGGTACTGTTATGGCAATTCTGCCTGTTTCTTCTGGGTCATCAACTGAGTATTACATAATTACTACAGAAAACGCTTTTTCTTGGGATGCTAGTGTGTCTGCACTAACACAATTAAGTACCACATCTCAACCAACAATGGGATTTGATAGTGACGCTGTATATTTTAACAGTCGTGTATATGTTTCAGGTAACTCAACTATTAAATATTGGGATGGGTCATGGAATGCTGGAGTTTCTGGTTTAGGTACTGCGTATCCACATCCTCTTTGTGCGCTGGATTTCCAACCATATCTAGCAGCGGGTTATTTTAACACCGTCAAGACATATGACACAGGTCATAGTGTTATCGCTACGTGTACCCTACCAACTGACTACATAGTAACAGGTCTTCGTAGTAGAAACGGTAATGTATATATTGCTACTCGTGCTCTTGGTGGTCAAAATGCCAAGTTATTTTTATGGAATGGCAGCGGAACAACACCACAATCAGCCTACGACGTAGGTTCCGATTGGATATATTCAATGTCTGAATTTCAATCTTCGGTTGTTGTCCTCACTAGTGCTGGGCAACTCCTGCGTTTCAATGGTGGTGGATTCGATGAAATTGCTCACTTACCAGTATATGAAACGCCATACTCGTGGAGTGTTGATTCATCGCTCGATAATGGAATAGGCAAGTGTGCAAATCGAGGTATGATTGCTCAAGGGGATATTTTATATATCAACATTGATGGCTCATTAAATATAAATGGAAGCGAACAAGGAGACTTTTTA
>Ga0181357_1000811_pt1 | contig 12138 bp, 13 predicted proteins | sample Fa13VDMM110DN_FD_130094 | JGI IMG/M metagenome (GOLD analysis project Ga0181357, IMG submission 130094) | Freshwater viral communities from Lake Michigan, USA - Fa13.VD.MM110.D.N | ecosystem: Environmental > Aquatic > Freshwater > Lake | place: USA: Michigan | collected 2013-09-24 | reverse complement strand
CTCGCGCTCTCTTGGACTAGCGGCCGCTGGATCAAAAAGAATGCGATGGACCGAGTCGGTCGTCGCAATCCCATTGACAATCTGTGTCAGGATTACTCCTGGCTTGTCGTAGCTGCGGATCGGGTCAAACACCCATTACCTCCTTTAAGCCATTCGGTAACGGATACCAACTCCAATAATAGTACCTGTGCTTAACGCAACAGCAGGATGGTTGACTCCAATTGCACTGCCAGCCGGAATAACTGGACCAAGCGGTTCAGTTGCGGCAGTAGTATCAATGTTCAAAGCAAGAGCACTACTTGCAACTGAAGTAGTTACCGCACCAAGAGTGGTACCAAGAGCAGCAATTCCACCAGTAGCTGTGCCATAAGCGGGCCGCAAATTTTCTCCAGAAACAATTACTCCGGCTCCAGTGTAAACCGTCATCTGAAGAACATAGAGGTTAAATGGGGCAATAAACACGCGAGTGCCAGTTGCAGTAACTGGAAAGACTGCTTCAACACCATTTAAAGTAGCAGGAACAAAGATGTATGGATCAGTTTGCTTGATTTCGGTAGCTTGAATAAGTGCCATGTGAGTGTCCTTTAGAAGAGTAAGAAGAAGAAGTTATGCAACACGATTGCGAAGACGGAATTGAACTAGAACAGCAGCAGTACTAATCGTTCCAGCAACAACAACTCCAACCCAGTTGCCGGCCTTAATAAGGTTGGTATCAAGATCAGGAGTTGTTAATGTAGGAATGAAGGTACCACCAGTTGTAATTGCTTGAGCAGTATGCAATCCAGTACCGGCAGCAATAGTTGCAGCAATAGCAGAAGCTGGGCTTGCAAGTGTGCCGGAAGTTGTTTTTACAATTCGCAAGGTTGCTCCTGATCCTCCAACAACAGATACGCCCATATAGATTGCGTCAATGACTGTATCGCGCTCTGCGTACACCATTGCGGTGCCGGTAACTGGTGAAACTAATAGTTCTGAAATAATTTGAAAGTCGTCGTTGTATTGTTCAACAGCAAGTGGATTTGGCATGAGTGTCTCCTGTAGAGGTGAAGTTTACTGACTGAATTGACCTTCCGACATGGAACGGCCCAATTCTTGAAGAAGATCTTGACGGGTCCGACCGCCCAATACAACCGCTCCCTGCGGCAATACGCGACCCGCTGCCACTTGATTATACAAGAATGGCGACTGCTGCTGGACTCGCATCAAATTATCCTGAATTGCAGTCCTTAAAGCCTGTTCCTTGCTCTTGCCAACCAAATCAGCCAAGACTGATTCTCTATAATCATGCTCAGAATCTAACTGAACTTCTCGTAGTCGAGTGTTTTCTCTATGGGAACTAATACCTTTAGCTGCTCCAAGACTAGCAAGAGCAGCCAAGCCACCGCCAATTGCAACATTTCGAGGAGTTTTGTTTTCAAGACGAGGCTCTAGGCCTGGAGGCAAAAACCCAGGATCCAAAGGCATAGGGCCTTGAACTGGTTCTTCAATAGGATCAGGTGTTTCAACAGAAGCAGGAACCCTGCGCAACCTTGCAACAGCAGCTCGCATTCGTCTATTACGAACAGGCATTGAGCGGTTTGGAGGCTTGGCGGTTCCAATAGAAGGAACAAATCGCGCTCGCCGTGCTACAAGAGGAACTTTTACGTTTCTAGGCATTCATACTTTCTAGCATCTGAATAATTTCCATTGGGCTCAACACCCGTTCGCTTTGTAGTTGCGCCAAAGCGGCTTCGTTGCCGGCAATAATACCTTCTAATTCGCTAGATCCCCGCGGACGTTGACGCTGCATTTTGTCCATCTCTTTTGAAACCTCAAACATCTGGCGGCTAAAGTCTTCGTCCATCAACAAGCCTGTCATGCTCCGTGGACGCTGCTGAAGAAGACCAGCCAGCTCCGGATCAACTTCGGCCCCACCAGCACCCCCACCGGCACGACGTTGCTCAAACTCAGCCTGAATCTCAAGCTGACGCTTTAACATCCGCTCCTGCTCTTCTTCACTTGGCTGACCATTCATAAACATAAATGGCAAAGAACTCAACGCGCTACCAGCAGCCGTATAAAGAAGTGGAGCTACAAAAGCAGGCAATGGCATTAGATAATCTCCTCAAAGGTAATTGCGTTGTCAATCTCCGACGACCCCACCAACCCCACCTTGCCATTCCAGCTGGTGGGGGACTCACGCTCTATGTACACAAGCACGCCAGGCTGCTCCCACACGGGGTTGTTGCGCACTTCCCACAACCATCGGCGCACACCCTTGGGCGTTAGCCGGTCAAACTGCCGGTCTAGCCCAGGCGTTGGCACAAACGCGCCAGACCCCACCAACTGAAAACCATTCTCGGCTTCAGGCGTGCACAGCGCGACCCCAAACTTGTGGGCCATGTACGTCAGCAGGTGGCTAGTGTCTTTCCAGTTACTCATCAGATTCTCGAAGCAGGCGTTCCAATTCAGCTCGAGCAACACCAGCACCACGCCTATCTCCTTCAACTTTAGATCGAGTCTTTTGACTTTCCAAATCGCTAATTTCCTTTTGGGTAGCAACTTGGCTAGTTCCAATCTGAGAGATGTCCGTTAGTGATTTAAGTTCATCTGCTCGAGCACTAACAAGCTTTTGAGCCAAATCAGGACTTCCAGGCATCAACCTAGTTATTTCAGCAGCACTAGAGTCAACTAAGCCCTCATAATTTTTGCTATCTTGAACCGCGTTTATTCGCGCAATCATTGCTGCCAGTGCAGGCGCATCAGTTACATTTGAAACCGCTTGTGCCATTTTTCGGTATTTTACTCCGTAAGCTTGAATTGCTTTAAAGTTGGCTCTTGCAGCTATAAGTTCTAAAGTCTCTTCGTTTCCACTATTTGCTTCAGCAGTTCTTAAAGCTTCGCGAGCAGCCTTCATATCCCCACCAGTTCCTTCGCCTTGACTGGTTCGCGCAAGCCCGTCAGCTACCCCCTTAAAAATCACGGGATCTATCCCTGCTTTTTGAAGTAGCGATAAAACTTCAGCCTCTGGCTTTCCTTGCAATGCAGCTTTAATTGCTTCTGCGCCTGCAGTTTTATCAATACCCTTCAGTCCCATCTGATCAAATAAATCAAGACTTGAAGTTGTAATGTGATCCTGAACAGCAGTGTTCATTTCGTCGATATTCATCTCATAAAAGCCAACGCCGCTTGAATCTTCGCTTCCAAAGGGATTCATTGCATCAATGGTTCCACCCTTGGCATAGTTAGCGTTGTATCTTAAAAACTGAAGCCCATCTAAACGCTCTATACCCTCAAGGTTTGGAGTTAAAACACGAGCAATACCAAAACTACCAGCCATCTCTTCGCTGTGTGATAATTTAAAAGATCTTGCTGCTGCAATTGATTGATCTCTGCGGTCAGAAGCTATACGTCCTTCATTCTGAGCTACAGCGCCTTCAACCCGACCTCGACTAGCCTCGTGAGCGCGCTGAATTTCTTGCATTCTCTGGCCAATTAAAGCAAACGATCTCATAATTTCAGTTTTTGATTTTCCACCTAAAGAAGTAGCAACTCCAAGAGCCATTGCTTCGCCTGCGGATCGATCTCTTAGTTCTTTTGCTTTAGCATCAAGTAATTTGCTTTGCTCAATATCTCCATTTAGTTGCGCCTCTTCCTTCTTCTGTTGAATGAGGGCCAGCTCTAACTGAGTTCTTTCTTGCTTCTTATACTGAGCAGCTTGATACTTTCTAGTTAATTCAGCTTGAGCACTTGTAAATTCATTAGCCTTTTGCTGCAACTCAATGCTTTGCTTATATCCCGACTCGTCAAGGATCAAAGCCTGCAAGCGATTCTTTTCGCTCTCGTCTCGATGCATATCCATTTGCTGAGACGCAAGATTTCCGCGTTGATCTAATTCTTGCTGCGCTAATTGCTGATTCTGCATCTGCGCCATAGCCTGCTGGCCACGTGCCTGATCTGCATTCTCATCGCCAATAAGACCCTGCATCGTAGAGTCATATCCCGGCGTAAATAAAGTACCAAGTTGACTTGCCATTATCCAATGCTCCCAAAGAGGTTGCCCATGCCTGGTGACACAGTGTTACTACGCCGCTCATCAGCAGCCTGAACCATGCGTGCAATTGTCTCAGCAAACGACATCGGACCAAGCGGCATCTGGTTAATCAGATTTGCAGCCAACTGATTACCCTGCAGCATGTGTTGCAACGCACTTGCCTGTGCACCTTGCGCCAGCGAACTACTGAACTGGTGCATGTTGTTGTAGAAGTTGGTGATCTGCTGCTCGTTTTGTTGCTTATGCGCAGCAACCCCAGCACCCAGTGCACCCATGGCCTGGCCCATGCCAATGCCCATGCTGCCCAACTGCAAACCACCACTTGACTGCATCTGCGCAATTCCCTGATCCATTGCTGCCAGCGCATTACGCGCATTGGCGTCAGCCTGTCCAGCCATTGCCGAACTCTGATTGCGCATTCCGCTCTTCAACTCGTCCGTCATCATGCCTTTTTGCTCTTGCGTCAGGTCATCGCGCATGTTGATTTGATTTAATTGCTGCTGATACTGTTGTTGAATTCCAAAGACCATGCCGGCAGTGTCCGACCGATTCGTCGAGTCGTAGTTAGCCCTTGATTCCTGAAGGGTTCCAATGCCTTGGTCAAGCCGACCCCTGGCCTCATCAAAGGAACCCTTCATGGTTCCTGCAGCCTGACGGTAGTACTCCTCTGCATCCTGACCCGTCTGCCGCATCATGCCAGCTTGCTGTTGCATCAAGTTCATGCCCTGCGTACCAGCCGCACGTGCATCTTGAACCATCTGCCCAGCGCCCTGATTACTACCTTGCACTTGGTTGTACAACCCACCAAGCATCCCAAGCTCTCGCTGTCGCGCCGCCTCAGCATTTTGGAAGTCCTGCCCAATCGCACCAGCAATTGCTTGCCCGTACGTTGGACCGCGATTAGAACCCCCACCCATGCCTATCGTGCGTTCTTCCAAGAACGTGGGACCGCGTCCAGGATTTGTTCCGTGCTGCAAGAACGTAGGAAGCACAGGAATACCCGCGTAATTAGTTGGTCCGCCTGCGCCTGCAAACTGTGCGCCACCAGAACCTGATTGTTGACCTTGCTGATAGTTGTTCAACAACCCCCGCAAACCCTCATACCAATTGGAATTATTGCTGCCTTGCGATCCAGAGCCGCTCGAAGCGTTGCGATTAAATCCGGGATTAGGAGGCATTAGAACTTACCTCCAAATCCACCCGCTTGCTTTCGCGTATTGCTGATGCCACCAAATTTGCCCGGTCGTTCAAAACCTTCCGTTGGCTTAGCCTCACCCATAGGTTTTTGTGGCTGCTTTGGCATAGGCATGGGCATTGGTCCACGTGGGCGAAGTGGCGGTGCCATTCCACCAGGATTTCTCTGGCCAGAATTAGTTCGACCACCACTTGCGCGACCTTGCGCCATCATGCGACCACGCATTCCGCCACGCTGAACTTCTTTAGAAACCCCACCAGTTGGTCCCTGACCGCCACCGGTAACCATCTGCATTCCCTGTGATGCATCGCGCAGTCCCTGCATCCGCGCCGCCTCTTGGGCATACGCGTTAGCGCCGTACGGTCCATTGGTATATCCACCCCCACCAGCACCCATCGTGGTTGGTGCGCCCTGTGGTCCGCCAAGTAGGCCTGCCAGCTGCGCAAAGAAGTCAGCCTGTCCTCCGCCTTGGTTCATACCGGGCGTAGCCGCTGGAGCTGCTGGCGCTGCTTGCGCCTGACCCGATGGTCCCGTGCGCAAATTGCCATTCTCGTCACGACCGTAGTAAGCGGCAAAGCGACCGCCCTGTTGACGGCCAGCGTAGCCACCTGGGCTATATGGATTTTGGTTAAAGCTGCCGGCAAAGTCGTAAGCCATTAGTAAGTCCTTCTTGTTCGGTCTGTTGGCAACATTCTACCCTTTACCTGCAGCCCTACCAGACGAAATCGTACGTTCGCAATAAACGTTTCAAAGCAGGGAAACAGCCATTGTCCCAGGATTCCGTGTTTTCCAAAACCTGCCCAGTTTGGGCTATCTCCCCGAATCATGGCATGCGTCACTTGAGTCCCATTCGGGTTGGTGGGGTAAGCAGCCAAAACCGGTGCTTCTTCGTTTTCCCTGTAAATGCTTCCCACCCAGCCATCCGTTACTGGTCTTAAATTTGTACCTGACGTATATGCAACGTCTGTTAGTACTACGCCAAGACTTGTGGGTTGTTTTACTACAAACTCTTCAACCTTATCTTCAGTCATACGCAATGCTGCTGTCATCACTTTCATGTACACCGGATCCAAGATGACATATTGCTCTTGCCAAGAACCAGCATTGTCATTAGTAATCGTAACTCGCGTAGTTGTAATGTCAATAATCCGTGACCTCAAAGAAGATCCTTGTGAAGCGTGATACACCCACATTCCAATAAGCCGGTAATTAGTAGCCAGCGTTGTATCAAACAAATTAGGCCACGTAATTATGTCTAAAGATTGAAACGTGCAAGTGCTGTCATACCAATTTATTTCACCTGCAATTGAATCATCAGGAACATATGCCGATGGATTTCTTACTGCATTTGCATCCAGCATTGAAACCTGAGTTGTAATATTTGTTTCGGGATACTGCTTATCGTTGTATGTCCGACTGGGCATAAACACTGCAGGTCTAAAGTACGTATTTGTAACTCCATCAGGATACGGCGCATTAAACAAGAACAACGCACGAGGAACTAACTGGCCGTCACTGTCTGCATACCAGCCGCTTGTTACCTTGTTAAACGACATATCCTGCAACTCGCTTACCACACCCGTGGCAAACCACATTTGCACCGCAGCCTCACGGGTGGGGTTCAAGATGTATAAACACAGCGTCGCAGGATCAAACGCCATGCTGACTTTGCTTAACTCTTGTGAACCCGTAGCATCTGCGTACCACTCAGCACTCACTACTTGATTGATTGACTGCACGTCATCTAACCGACCGTCTGGATACACCGCCTTCAAGCCCCGGTAATTCAAGTAATACGTCACTGGCCCAACAGTTGCCGCTGCGTACGGACCCGTAATCCCATAGCCCTGGTGCGCCGCCAAGACCCGGACATACCCGCCTTGCTTGTTGAAGAACTGCACGCCATTGCGTGTAAAGCCCGTCATAACTTGACCAGTGCGCTTGAAGCAAGTCACCGCATCGCCAACACTACTTGGATTGTATTGACCCAGCGCCGTAAACAACTCAGGGCTATCAACGCCACTTGCACTCCATCTTGTTTCGCCCGTACCGGTCAAATCACTTGCACTTTCGCTGATATTGCCTACCAACATTGTGCCATCGAGCAGCGCACCCGCGCCACCCTTTGGCATGGTGGTGCTATAGCTTGGCTTGTCCAAGAACACATCTTGCATTACAAGCGCAGCATCTTTTAACTGATAGGCATACCGGAAAAGTGCAACATTGGTGTACGTAGGTTGACCTTGACCGGTTCGCATAGGCAAGTTTGCAACGTGATACGGACTCAAAGCAACGCTTGCGTCCAACTGCAAGATGCCTCCAGCAAACGCCCCACCAGCATTGGACGTACGCACGCTGCGGTAGATGTTGAGCGTGTCAAATCGCACGGTGTCGTAAGTGCCGTCAATAATGATGCGGCGGTCTGCGCCGGTAAACGTCATATCAACGTTGGCGCTCAACTGACTCTTGCGGCCACTCTTGCTGTCTTCAAACTGCACAGCCAAACTGTAAGAACCCGCTAGGTTTACAGATGCTGTTGCCAAATTATAAACAACACTTCCCGCAGTAACAATGCTTGAAGGCGTAGCAGTACCAGTAACACGGCTAAAGATCACACTTCCAGGAGGATTTGCTACATTTGTTGGGTCAGGAAAACTTGCGTTTAGATGACCAATTACAGTTCCAGGTGTGCCAGTAAGATCGTCTTCAACTGGCGGCGATGCTCCGTTTAGGTACATGCTGGCTTTGATTTTTACGCCAGGGCCTGCAGGATTAATAACACTTGCTGGCGTACTAGTTGGACTACCGTATTTGAAGTACACAGCAATCGGAGCAGATCCACTCCGAAATACATATACAGCTCTGCCTGTTGTCTCAACAGACATAACCGATTTTCCTACATTTGAAAGCATGCCTCCATCCGGCATTGATTCAACTAAAACAATTGTCTTCCATGATGGGGTTGTAGTCCCGTTAGGCGCGTTGTAATCTATCATTAAGTCATAAAAGTCATTACACGATCCAACGTTTGCTCGCCTAACGATGTACACAAATCCCCACACGCGCGTGCTTGTACCAGCAATCACACTGAAAGACCAGAAGTCAACCACCTTGCACTTGTGCGCCGTTGTTCCATTTTGGTATGGATTAGCGCCTATAAATCCATAAGTAGCAGCTGATGAACCTAATGCTGCATCCGGCGTAAACCGGTACATCTCACGGAAACCAGGGAACGGCATCAGGCCCCCGTTATTAGATCCGTTAACGCCCACTAGCTCGGCCATAGCACCTAGTGGCGTACCGGTGCGTGCAGTTGCTTTACTCTCTGTTGCGTTGAGCAACGAGTAAGTCCAAGTGACGTCTGTTTCAGGAACTTGCATACCGCCATGTTACCCCGGCCATTTGGCCAAAGGGCAGGTAGCCGCCGGCAATTCCCACTTCACCTGCAACCGGCTCCGTTCCCACTCTGGGCACCCGCAACTCTTGCAGTACCACTCGTCAGGTCCCACTAGCTTCCGACTCTCGCAAGTGTCACACGCAGCCTTGCGCTGGTCAATCACCGGCAGTGACACGGACCCCACCAAGCCACTAGCCTCAGCTTTGGCGTACTGGATTGCCTTTTTAATAAGGTTTGCTGGCTTTACTTCTACTACAGAAAGGTGTCCGCTACCTGGATCTTGTTCCAGCACATAAGACCATCCTTCAAAATTTAGAGTGAAAGTCTTTTTCATTGGACACTAAAAGAACCAGTAAGAGTTTGAGTTGCCGTCAAGTTTCTACTTGACCCCGGAACTACGGTAGTAACTAAATTAGTACAGCCACAGCATCCCTCATAGGGAATTCCAATACTACAAGAGGACAACGGAGCTCCAGTGCAAATATTGAAACACGAATCAATAACAAACGAATTGCACTGTGGTTGCGGTGGGCAAGGGTTAAAAGGATCGCCATTTCCGCAGGTAGTAGTACCTGTATATACATCCGTTTGATTTGAATTTTCAGTAACTGTAATTACTTTAGTTTGCACTGACGGGCCGCCGGTAAGCAGAAACAAACTAGAATCAGGACTTATAACATAATAATCAAATTCATTACTTGTGTAATACCAAAACGTATTAACTCCTCCGTCTTGGAAGAAGGAATTTTTAGGAAACCAACTTGAGTTCAAAAATAAATCAAGTCCTGCTTTGGTATCCGGAAATCCAAGACCAGTAGTAAACGCAAACTTTGCTGCGGTAGTTGCTACTCGGTAAATACCGCATCCAGTTGAAGAAGGCGCAAGTTCCGTGCCTGGTTTAACTAATGGTAATCCAGTAGTACAAGTTGTAACTGTTAAAGGATGCGACAAGAAGGGCAACAAGTCTGAGACGTTTGCGTTTGTAACTCCAGCAGTTGCAGTAATGTTGGTACCAATTACAGCCGTAAAATTTCCAGCAGCATTTATTGCAGTTCTAGCGGCAGTTAGCGTACCAGAATACGTAGTGGTTGTTCCGTTCTTGTCAATAAATATAATACTTCCACCCTCTACTTTGACCGTCCATGGAGAATTAGCAACACCAGCAGATTTAAGTTGCAAAGTCATTCCATAAACAACATTGGTTGAAACCCCAAGATACAAAATGTACATCGGAGAAATACTTGCAGTATTTATTGTCTTTGAAACAGTTGCACCAGGAGAAATAATTTCTACGTCTGGCCCAGGTATTTCAGGTGCGCAACAAGCCCAACTAGTATCTGTTCCAGCTCCTGGAATTGTTGATGTAGTGTGCTGAACATAATCACCTTCACTAAGTGAACGAGTAAATCCATATTTGTTTTGCTTGTATGAAATACCACTTGCAAGCATGGTTGTTGAGCCAGGTCTGTAATAAATTCCTCCGCCACTTGTTATCCCTGTTGGCAATTGAGTATTTACAGAACCCGGGTCGTAAGTCCAAACTACTTTAGTTTTTGAAACACTACTTGTAATCCAAGACTTGATATCAATAAAGTTATATGGGTCATAGAGTGTTGTTGCATACCACCTTGAATCCCCACCAGTACATCCAAGACCATTAAATTTAGTGGTGTAAAACAAGTACTCTAAGTTGCCGCTTGCAAAGGTAGTAGTAGCAATTACATTTGCAGTAATACTTGTAAATGTTCGAGATGGAACATCTACATTACATGGAACTACAGAACAATCTACTAGCCTAATTGCTCCAGGAATCATTAGCAGCCACCATCAATAAAGTTTGGCGCACTAAACCAATACTGAAGAGCTCCTCCGCTCGTCATAGAGTTTGTCAATTCCATTCGGACAAGCGTGCCGTTTGGCACCCCGTATATTCTGTAATTCGTGCTTAGGATTTTATCTCTAGCCGCTACATTTGTATCAAGTGTGTATCCATAAGCAACTGTAGAACTGTTGTTTTCTTCTAGCAGGTTGTAGGCCGTCACATTCCCTGCCCCTGGAAACAAAAGAGCTACGTTGTATGTCCAAATAGCAAGTGTTGCATTTTTGGTTGACGAGGAAATTCTTCCATACACCAACACAGATCCACTACTAGAACCACCCGTATCTTGGTAGTTAACTGTTGCAATCCCACCAGACACAGTTAGAGAAAGAAGACCAGTTCCAGTAAAATCAATTTGCGAAACAGATGTTGGAACAGTAACCGAACCGCCAGTCAGCAACAACTGTGGCGTGGTTGCGCCCCCGCCACCGCCAACATTAATTACCGGAGGCTGAACAGTTGGCAGTGTTACAGCCGGAAACGTGAAGTTGTTATTTCCTAGCGCAATTGTTGTGCCGGGCGACGATGGGTTTTGGAAGTTTGATCCCCCAAATGGACCACCTGTAATCTCTTCCAGCATTGGCGAGCCAACGCCACCAAGGTGATCCTGACCGGGAAACAGCTGGACCTGCTGGAACCCCACCATCCTGAAGTCTTTATCGTCGCCAATAGGCATTAGATTCTCCAGGGCTGCGTCAGCTGGTTGTCAACCGTGTCCTTCTCAAAGTATTTCGGCATGCGCATCTGGATGTTTGCGTAGTGATCCATCAGCGTCTTCATGGCATCCCGATACTGCGCCTGAATGATGCCAAAGTGCTCGCCACTGATCTTTCGATACCCTGCCATCTTCATTGCCCCAAACGCCGCGACCGCCTCAAACAACGGCTCATTGCTCTCCGGCGCAATCTCGAACGCCGGCAGGTTTGCATTTCCAGTTGCGTTTACAAACGCCTTGCGGACCGTAGCAGTCCACACATTTGATGATGTATACACCCATGAATCAATCAGCCGCTCCTCAACCACCCCGGTGGTGGGGATAAGACGCAGCTGCTGCCCTACATACGCACCTGGACGCCGATCAAAAGACCCTAGCGCTGGTGTAGTTGCTACGTTTATAGTCGCAATCTTTTTGGTTGCATCCAGCGTAAACGATGCCGACGCAGTGCTCACGTACACCGAGCTAAAGTCGCCGCTGTGGATGTACCACAGTTCCATATACGCATAATCCTCGGGCGGGAAAGGAAGGAATGAAATCAAATTCCCCTCTACCTTCCAGTTCGGACCCCTCAAGTTAAACAACCCGCGAGGAACCGCCTCTTGAATTGCACGACCACTCTCGTCTAGCACGCACAATCGCAACACCTCGCCCACGCACGCTGGCAATTGGTAGTCCGCAACATTCTTCGTTAACGGAAACGACAACCGCTGCATAACCGCATTGGTAGAACTGTTGTTTAACCGACTAGTCACCGTTGCAAATGCCGGCTGAATGATGTGCCGCACCAAGTAATCGTCGTTGTACTTGGCCTCCAGATCCGGATCATCAAGCAAGCCACGGATGCGCTCGATGACCGTCTTTAGCATGCTGTTGCTTGAGTCCATTAGTGATTTCCCTTAGCCATTGCAATCAATTG
>Ga0181357_1000810_pt1 | contig 12166 bp, 16 predicted proteins | sample Fa13VDMM110DN_FD_130094 | JGI IMG/M metagenome (GOLD analysis project Ga0181357, IMG submission 130094) | Freshwater viral communities from Lake Michigan, USA - Fa13.VD.MM110.D.N | ecosystem: Environmental > Aquatic > Freshwater > Lake | place: USA: Michigan | collected 2013-09-24 | reverse complement strand
AGGAAGATGCAAACCAGCTAAACTCACCATTAATAGAGTGTGACCTTAGATACTCTTCAACACCCTTACTTCCATTCTTTTTATCATACAACACAACAATAGGATCTTCAGGTCTTTTCTTGTCAAGGAGGAATGTTATCAGCTTTTGTAACTCAACTTCCTCATTGCAGACTGTAATTGCGTATGTTAGATTATTTTTCATCACCCTCTTCTTGGTACTACCCTATTTGGATCGAAGGCCTTCTCTGGAGATTCAGTTATCGAATCATTACTAGACAATGTGCCTGTGTACGATGGTATCCAAGTTGGTGACAGTCTATCAATCTCTGTAGTCACCCCCTTACCATCTGTAAAATAGATCTTTGGTATATATCCAGGCACCGAAGGTGAATTTGGATAACGCGGTGAAGGGTCTTGCGTTAATGGAACTTGATTAGGAGTTAGAGGTGATACATCCCTTAACGGGAATTGATTAGGAGCGGCATTGGGCACCTCAATCTCTGCTAGTTTCTCTCTTACTTTGTCGAATACATCTTCTAGATCTGATGAATCGAAACCGCTGACCAAATCCAGCTGCAATGCGTCTGTAAATCCGTCAAACCATGATTTGAATTGTTCTACTGTCATAATTCTGTTTGTTTAATGATACCAATATGTTTACATGCTAGTTGAAACTCATTTTGTGCAAATAGCTTACTTTTGCTAAAATCTGCTTTGGTTGTATAGTATTCTCCTTCCTTTCCTGGAATAGGGTACTTTTTCTTCTCATTAGCACCTACAAACACTACCGGTACAGCTCTCCACTGCCAATCATCTACGGTTGTACCATCTGGAAACACTAAACCAATACTAGGCATGTTAAGCGTAGATGGTAGCCACACTAAGTTCGTTTTAGGATCTACCCACTTGATTGCTTTAATCAATTCAGGTAGAGTGCTCTCCCAATCCTGCATCTGCAACGAACCATTAATATTGAGGCTTGTAGTTGTGTACCCACAATCCATGCATAAGTAGGATGTCACTCCATCATGCTCCTCAACAAAGCAGTTAGTACCACCACAATGTGGGCATGTTATCTTCTCGGGCATTCCTTCTAGTATCATAATTATCCGTTTAGTTGTGTTTTGTTTGATGCTGGTCTGTTGGACTCAGTCATAATTTGTTGCAGTAAGCCTCTGATTGTCATTTCCCATTCAGCGCTTGTCTTTGGGCTATTCAAAGCTGTTGCTAAATAACCCTTAATCCAGTTTACTAGTTGATTGTCATTCATTTGTTTCTACTTTTTTGAGTTTTGACAGTTCGATCTTTTTCAATTGTGGTAATTTTAGTTGCATTTGCTGCGGTGCCTCCGGCACTTCGGTATTTAATATAAACATAAGACTTTTTTCCATATTTTCCAACGAAAACTCCTTACGAATTAGTGTTGCTTGCTTTTTGGCATTCACTTCGTAGTTCTTATAGTTCTCGAAGACATCCTTCATTACCTTAGATGCATAACCATAGTCCACAGTAAACCACTCAGATTCGCGCATAATTACATTTTCCCAAGCTGCAGACTGATGGACCTGAGTCAGTGATCCTGGCAGCTTTACACTATGCTTTAGGAAGTCTGTATGACCAGACCAATCAGATGCAATAACAGGCTTTGCTGATATAGCTGCTTCTGCCAAAGGTCTGCCGAAGCCTTCACCTTTTGTAAAGCTGATATGGGCTTTGATCTTTGGGTGATTGTAAAGTGAATTCATCTCCTCATCTTCAAGATCTCCGTGGATTAGGTAGATGCTCGGTAGTCTAGTTGCATTAGACACTCCTGCTTTAATCAACTCAATCTTTCTTAGGATGTCTATACGATCTAGTGGTGAGAAGTTTGCATGTGATGTCTTTAAGATGAGTGCTGGTGCATTTTGTTTATTCTTAAAGGTTTCTAAAAAAGTTCTAATCATTGCACCGACATTCTTTCTATCTTCACCAAAATCTCCGTTCAGCCAATGACCAACAAACAGGAACGCAAACTTCTCCTTCATAGCACTTAATGTTGTGATAATAGTTTCATCAACGAGATTTGTCTTATTATACACATCTAAGTCTACACCTTCGAATAGTACTTGAATTGGCTTTTCGATCTTGAGTTCGCCTACCTTCTGTTGCGTATTCTTGTCAACCTTCTCAAACACGCTATTAAGGAAGGTTGTCTTTGAGTGCTCTGATGATGTTAGGATTAGATCCATTCTATTACATCCCTCAATCCATGGACCTGAGCATCTTGTTGTTTCGATGCCAGCGGTAATGCCAATATTATATCTACCCAGTCGTTGAAACTCATTTGGCACTGTGATTTGAATAAACACATCAGGCTGCCTATCTAACTTAGGTTCAGGAAGTAGTCTGTCTATAATGACTTTATCCTTCGGATTATTTGAATTTAGAGCATTCATAGGTGTACTTCCCCATGGTGTAGACCATATCTTTACCTCATACTTATCGGAGTTGATAATAGCTCTTGCAATATCTCGTGATCTTGCTCCGTACCCACTTCTTGTAGCACACGGACACATTAACAATAATAACGGTTTGTTCATAGATTGTCTGTTAACTTATGTTTCTTTAAAATGCCTGTCTTCTTGTTTTTATGTCTTTCAATCTCCTCTGTAACATTGTACATATTGTATCGTGGTATTGGTTCCCACCTAGTAAGTAGCTCATCAACATAATATGTAAAGTCGTTAGCCATGTGCTCTGCAGTAAACCGAGCTTCATCTCCAGTTGCCCACAGTCTACCTAACTCTCCAAGTACTTTGCGCTTATCCTTTCCGTGATTATACCATTCGAGTAATACCAGTGATAATCTTTCCCAATCAATTCTATCATCAAATATATATGGTGTAGGAGGTGATCCTTTCAGACTCCTGGATGCTGGAAATAGTGCTGTACCCCAAGTTCCGTGTTGGGTATAGTGCCCTGCGTGGTTTGTTGGCAGATCTGGTGTTAATTCTAACCAGTTACCCTCCTCATCCTCGAATCGCAGCTGATCTTGCAGGCCTCCAGTTACGTTATTAATGATTGGTGTACCAGTTACTAATGCCTCTGTTGAAGACAATCCCCAACCTTCATTGGAACCAATACTCACAACTACATCAGACATATTGTAGATCTGGTTTAGCTGCTCTACGTTCACTTTATTTGAGTGGATTATAACATTGCTTATGTATTCAGGACATAGATGCTCTACGGTAATAGGTAGATCTGTACCGTGTTGATCGACCGGATCTGTGTGCAATAGTAGGTATACATCTTCTGTTGACTTTCCCAGACGTTTTAGTTCATCCAGGAATGTCTTGAAGCCTAGTATTAGATCAGATGTCATCTTTCTACCAATATTACGGCTATTGTAAAGTGCAACAAATTCTGGCCTCTTGTGGCCTCCAAAGATGTAATGCCTTAGCTGACTGTAATCCTCTTCTTTGAGTGGTCGGTAGTACTTTGTATTGATGCCATGTGGTACATAGGCTACTTTAGGTACTGGTCTTTTGTATTCATTCTCAGCAACCACTGTACGCTTATTCACATCAACATAGTTACCTTCACCTAGTACCATCTTACTAATAACGTAGGATTGCTTAGAAATACCTAACAACAAATCGCAGCTTTCGTAATAAGGTCTGTTGTACAATGGTGCTGGTAGATCATCCCAAATGTGATAGTAAATAATAGGTGCTTGCTGTCTAATCTCACTAGACATTTGATATAACCATACCCAGTACCTAGGATCTGTAAAGTGAATAATCCCATCAACCTTATGCCTGTCCATAATAAGCCTAATCAAGTTAGGATCACCGTATCCGTTTACTGGATAGATTAGAATGCTTGCATCATCCATGCCAAGCTGCTTATTAACATCCGCAGAGATATCTAATACCTTACCTGCATCTGGATGTTGCAATGCACCACCTACGTGAATAAAGTTGAATCGATGAGCCATGCCAAGCACAAGCTCCTTTGTCATGTTTCCGATACCGGAGTGCAGACGCATATCATCTGCTAGAAAGAGCAATGTCTTCCTGTCTTGTTTTGCAATATAACCTTCTCTCATAATTAATGGTTTATAACTTATTATACGACTTTTTTTCTTAACCTTGCCCTCTAGACAATTTTTTATAGTGTCTGCTTGTTTTTATTTTGCTAAATCTAGTCTTAGCGTGTATTCCTGGCCGGCTTATCTTAGGTTTTTCTAACCTAGTTGCGGTTGTTTGTTGTTTTGTCTTTGCTGCCATTATCTCGTCTATCTAGATCTATTTCTACAGTGCCTTTTACCGGTTAAAAAGGGTTTTGGACAAGACGTACCCTTGACGTGAAAGCGACCGCACTTACCACAGCAAGTACTCTTTTCTTCGTTTAAACCACCACCACAAGTATCACAATCTTCGCTTTCACCTGGGAACATGAATGTATCGTAAACTGCATTAATGTAGTCTGCAGACTTGGTTATCTTAGACTGAACCCAGCCCTCTAGTTCATGTGGCTGCTTTTGTTCCATAAACTTTACTAATTGGGCTGCTCTACTAGCAATGGACTTTAAGTCGGTAATTGCCATTTCGACCTCATGGTCATGATGCGAAGCATGCGGCATGATAGCTGCAAGCTCTTCTCTAATGATCTTCTTTAGTTCAGTTAGTCTCATCGTTTTTATTTTCTTTTTTAAAGATACGAGTTGCTGCACCCAAACCTAAAGCACCAAAAGCTAATGCTGCTACTGACTGAATCAGCATAGGAGCAGGAGCGAATTCTTCTGTAGTGAATTGGTTATGATACATAGTTACACAAAGGGATAATGCACACATAATTCCAACAAAGCGGTTGCTGGAGTAGTTTCCTTTATCGTCTTGGAAGATTTGCAAAAGCAAAGACGTGCGGCTAAACAATTTTTTCATGGTCTTGTATATTAAGTTAATAGCCGTAACTAATCTATGTAACATAATAAACCTATTTAGTATAAATATGTCGCATTATACAAAACCAAAGCCTTCTATGTATGTTTTTTTGCTCTGAGCTGAGTTTCTATGCTCAATTATAGACTTCCCTAGCAAATTCTCTACGTGGCCAGGTTGAAACTCTCTGTCATACATACCTGCATTCCATCCAGCATTCATAAACTCCTTTACAATTGCCATCCACCACTCCTTATACATATGCCTTTTGTATGCTTGTTCGTATGTTATCAGCCTATCCCTCTTCTTAAAACAAAAATCGATAGCTAAACCGTAGTTGTGCGGTGAGAATCCAGGCTTTCTTGTTGTTATTATCCCCATAGGCGGGATTGTCCTTCCGAATCGATAGAGTATATCTTGCTCCTCCTCTGTCCGCCTTGTCCACACAATGTGCATTGGTATACAAGCCTGTCTTGCTTTATAGTATATATCCAATGCTGTACTTACCAGTGCTGAGTCTAGTTGGTTCAGTTTATTTATGCACTCTGGCTCTACCTTTAGGAATTTTGATATCCTAGTTTTGTCTTCTCTAACCATTTAATACACGCTTTCCAACCGGACATAGTCCATTCTTATTATACTCACAATATTTACATAGCTTATTCTCCTTTGCTGGATAGTGTGCAGCTTCGTTATATTCACCTTCCGGAGTGAATGCTGTGTCGAGGAATTCTTCAAACAGCTTATGTACTTTGTTGACTGTAGGTTTACCTTGCGATGGAACAAAAGACTGAAGTCTCTTCATAGGAAATGTGGATTCTTCAATAATCTTACGCCTGACTATAAGGAACTCAACCTCAATCTTATCTTGACTAACGCCCAGCATATCTGCATAGTACTTCTTGTACAGTATAAGTTGTGATGTCTTGCTTATATCCTTTTTCTCATTCTTCCAGCCCATTGTGGATGTCTTAAAGTCGATAATTTTATAGGTATCGCTCCTCTCATCCTTAATGACGATATCAAGGTAAGCTATAAAGTTTATATTTGGTCTGACCTCTTGATTGAGTGGCAGCTCAATTGCTATTAGCTTATGCTTCTTTGATGGAAAGTATGTTGCTCTGCTTTTGCGAAACTTATCTAGAATTGCTACTCCATCAAACCAAAATTCTTCTAACTCCTTGGCTGAGGAGAAGTGGCCTCCGAATTGGGCTATGCCCTTCTTATATTCGGAGACCATCTCTTCTTTCAGCATGCCTCTAAGATCCATACAATCAGCTTCTTTTGCAGATTTAGTATAAACCACTTCCAGGTACTTCTGAATAGTACTGTGGAAGGCTGTACCAAACATTGTATGTATGCTTGGTTGGTAGCTTCTGCGCTTTTCGATATAGTCAAGTTTCCATTTATGTGGGCACTGTAAGTATATTGAAAACTGACTGAATGAAACTCTCTTAGGCATTAGGGTAGGAATTCTTCGTTGATATGATTGCAGTTTGAACAGACAAACAGCTGAATAGGTATTAAGGTGTCTTGGCCTGTTGGGGCTACTAGCGCTGATAGCTTTTTGATCATATACTTAATCTCAAAGAGCTCGCTACCACATTCATCGCATGTCATAGATACTGCTTGTTCAATATCAATTGGCATTTGTTGCATTCCATCCATCTTAGTACACATTAGGCATCATTGGTTCACTTGCACCTTCGCTATCCTTCTGCGGTTCGATTGACACAACAGCTTCTGTAGTTAGTAAGGTACCAGCTACCGATACAGCCATCTCTAGTGCAGTTCTTGTAACCTTTGTAGGATCGATAATGCCAGCATCAAATACTGTGCATACCTTGTTTGTCCTAGCATCGTAGCCAAAGATGTCAGCTGATGGATTGTCGCGTTCAGCTGATTGCAGTTTCATTTTAATAACTTCGGGATTCAGTCCAGCATTCTGCATGATGCAGTCAAATGGTGCTGAACACGCTTTCCGGACAATTGATACTCCAATTTGCTGATCCTCGTTATCAACCTCTAGACCGTCTAGTGTTGTAATGGCTGATAGTAAAGCAAGCCCACCACCTGGAAGTATACCTTCCTCAACAGCAGCCTTAGTTGCGTTCAGGGCATCATCAACTCGGTCTTTTTTCTCCTTCATCTCAACTTCTGAGGATGCTCCAACATTAATAACAGCCACACCTCCTACCAATCGTGCAATGCGATCTTGCAACGCTAGCATATCGTGATCACTTTCACAAGTAGCCAGCTGATCCGATAGATCTGTCACCCTTTGTTCGATATCTTATGCATTTCCTGCACCATCTACGATCACTGTTTCATCTTTGCTGATTACAACTCGACGAGCTGAGCCTAGCATTGCTACTTGAAGTTTATCTAGCTTTAATCCTTTTTGTGGACTAATTACAGTACCACCGGTTAGAGTAGCGATATCCTCGAGCATCTGCACACGACGATCACCAAAGCCTGGTGCTTTAACTGCACAAATATTTAAGATGCCTCGAGCTTTGTTGACTACCATAGTTGCTAGAGCCTCTCCATCGATATCCTCAGCAATAATCAATAGTGGTTTGTTCTGCTTACTGCAAGTCTCAAGTAGTGGTAGTACTTCCTTAATAGATGAGATGCGTTTGTCGTAGATAAGGATGTGTGGATTCTCAAGTGTGCATGACATTGTTGAGTTGTCAGTTACAAAGTAAGGTGACACATACCCGCGATCAAACTGCAAACCTTCTACTACTTCTAGGGTTGTTTCTGATGTTTTGCTTTCATCCACAGTGATTACACCATTCTTACCCACAGACTCCATTGCTGTGGCAATAATAGAACCGATTGTTGTGTCATTATTTGCTGAGGTAGTTGCAACCATTCGGATCTGGTCATTATTAACTACATCATACGATAACTGCTTGAGGTATTCGACAACTCGTGATGCTGCCTTATCCATGCCTCTTTTCACTTCAATAATATTAGCACCAGCATCTGCATGCTTCAGACCTTCGTTGAGGATTGTCTGTGCTAGTACAGTGGCTGTAGTTGTACCGTCTCCGGCGATCTTAGCGGTCTTCATGGCCACCTCTTTCACAACCTGTGCTCCCATATTCTCTACTGGATCTTTTAGGTTTATCTCTTTTGCAACTGAAACACCATCCTTTGTAATGACTGGAGAGCCATACTCTCGCTCAAGGATAACTGTCCGGCCCGATGGGCCCATTGTTGCTTTTACTGCATTACCTAGTTTATTTACTCCGGCTTGCAATCTTTGTCTGGCTGTTGCGCCATAGTTTACATTCTTTGCTTTGTTCATAGCTTGTTAATTTGTGATAGTGTTTCTAATTTATCCTTCGCATCTGTGTACTGAGCCACTAAGGTATCCATCTCATCGGTGATTTGTGGATGCTCTCCAATACCTACCGAATTTGTCATATACACGCTCAGACGAGCTTCTGCATCAGCCATTTGAGCCTCATACCTCAGCATTAGTGCTTTTGTCAACTTTTGTCCTATGGTCATTGCTTTAGTTCTTATTTAGAATTACTACAATGTCCATCTCCTTCATCGTATGATATTCAATACCATCAATATCCACAACAGTTGCTGCGAACTTCTGGTACACGATGCTATCACCGATTTTCACAGTAAGCGGTACTAATGTGCCGTTTTCAGTTACTCGTCCAGGACCAGCTGCGACTATTTCACCACGCAAGGTGCGTTGGTTTTCCATGTCTGGTAGAATAATTCCACCATCAGATACTTCCTCATGGTCTAGAGGTTTTACGATCAGCCTATCTGCGATAGGCATAAAGTTTGGTTTTGCCATAACTTGGGGTTTTAATTGTTAATTGATTTTGATAACTTTGGATTGTCTTTCCTTAGGACTAACATAAGGAATTTTAATCAATAAAACACCATTTTCGAAGGATGCTTCGGTGTTTTCTGCATCTAAATTCTCATGCAGAGTAAATGACCTAGAAAACTTAGATCGCTTTAGCTCTCGCAGAATATAGATTGCTTCCTCACTGGGTTCATTTTCGAAGGATGCTTTGGTATGACCGGAGATTGTCAAGCAGCTGTCTTTAAGCTCGATGTTTACATCCTCTTTGGTCATTCCTGCTAACTCAGCGGTAAACTCAACTCGATCTAGGTAAGCAATGACATTCACTCTTGGGTAGGCTCCTTTTGAAATTACATCTACTCCAAATTCAGATGTTAATGTTGGAAAGTTGGTTTGAATGATTCTGTCAAATAGCTTATCAAAGCTGTCGACAAAATGGTCTCTCGATGAGAGAAGTGGATGTTGCTTAGGAAATGGAACGGGTGTTTTCATAGTTAATTAATTTTAGGTTAAACATTAATTCCTATAAGCCTCCTTGCGAAGCGCTTACACACATAAATATACTACTTTTGGAAAAAACATGCAACAGCTTACGTATGCCCGTCCGCGAACGTATTAGCAATGTTTGGCTCAGCAATAAGTCCGGTAGGGATACTAACAGTGTTTTCCATATGATGCTTAACGACGCTAGCAACCTCTTCTGCTATATCAGCTCTACTATTAACTACAAATTCGTCATGAATCTGCAACATAATGTATGCGTCTAAGTTTCTCTCCTTGAATTCTTTATGGATAGCAATTGCTGATCTGTTCATAATCGATGCAGCTAGAGACTGAATTTGGAAGTTTTTTGCGTTATTGAGACCGTTTTTGTATTCCATTCTAGCCTGCATTAGCTTTGATTGCTGTTGTGGACTCTTAGCCATTCTTTTTAGCTGTGCAAAACTTTTCGGATCTATTAGTGCATCCTCCATCTTATCATAAAGGTACTTTACTTTATCAAGGTGACGTACCCTCCCTGTCATGTTCCGTATTCGACCAAATGTCTTAGCTTTTAGATTAGAGTCGGACATCCATTTAGCTAGTTGTGGGAAACCGTCTAAGTATCCATCTACCAGCTTTTGTGCCTCTCTAATGTCAATGCCTAAGCTCTGACCAATCTGCCATGCTCCTGCACCGTATGGGATAGCTAATGCAATACCCTTTGCCCTCTGTCTGTATTCTGGGCGTAGCTTCTTTACGTAGTTTTCGTCATCCTTGTTGGCTGACATTCCTTTGAGCTTGAATGCCTGAATAGCTACACGACAATATAAGTCTTCATTCTGTAGGAATACGTTAATGAGATTAGGATCATTGCTTACTGAGGCAAATACTCTAGGTTCAAGCGATGATTGATCACATATAATAAACTTGCGGCCATCCTCTGCTTTTAGGAAACTGCGAACAATGTTATTATACTTTAGCACCAGCTGACTTGCTTCCCCATCCTCAAGTACTCGTGGCAATTGCTGACTGTCAGAGCTGAACCTGCCGCTAGTAGTACCATGTTGCTTGAAATACCAGAAAAATCTACCATTCTCAGCACCCTCTAGAAACCTATCGATATATGACGATTGTATCTTGTTTAGCTTATTATAATCTCGTAACTTAGCTGCCCATCCATGAGTTTTACTAAGATGCTCAACCAATTCATCATTAAACTGATCAGATCCTTTGCGGGTCTTACTCAACGGTTCTATTCCCATGTAGTTGAAGCAAACATCTGCTAACTGCTTTTTGCTGCTGATGTTAATATAGTTGCCTTCTTTCTGCTTCCATAACTCTAAACTGGTCTTTGCCATATCAGTTGGGTGCAGGTCATTAGGGTTTCCAGTCTGTAAAAACTGCTTCACCTTCTCTGGATCTGTGTGCTGCAGTGATGCAAGCATCTTTGGATAGCTTCCTTTCTTTTTTGGTGGAAACTTGTCAACAGCTGTCGTAACTGCCCAATTCTGTGCAGCAGGTTCGTTGAGGAGATCTGTTATAATCTCCTGCTCTAGGCGTAATATATCTGCTGAGATCTGTTCTTTTGTTTCCTGGATAAGCTCCATATTAAGCTCTGTTCCCATCTCCTCCATTTGAATTGTAACTGTCCTATATAAAGGCATTACCTCGTCTTTGAAGAAAAAATCCCATAGTTCCTCCTCTTCCAACAGCGGTAAGTAATAGGTCATAACCTTCAGTGTCAAATCAGTATCTGCAGCTGCGTACTCGCCTAGTAGTATCATATCGGCTTTGAATATCTCAAAGTTCAATTTAGAAGTACTTCCACCATTCTCTTGCACCGACTCTTTTAGCCTAATCTGTTCTTCGTTGGCTTCTTTCTCGGCATCGATTCCTATTTCGTTTTGCAGCTCAATTGCAATTGCTTTTAACCCAAAAGGACCATCCTCTTTTAGTGTGTGACGCAGCAGCATTGTATCACAATATAAATCATCCCTTAAATCTATACCGTAGTAGTTTTTAACATACCTAATGTCAAAGGAGCCGTTGTGCATCACTAGTTTTTTGCCTTTTAACAAAGTTATAAGATGCTTTGCTATGTCATCGCAGCTCTTACCTGCGATCTCAAGGTAGTTAAGTGTTTGTGTGTCTGCGTTCCAAACTCGAGTTGGAAAGTAATAACCTTCACCTAAGTTTGCTGACACAGAGAAGCCTATAATTTCCCCTCGTCTCGGATTGACACTAGTAGTTTCTGTATCGAAAGCGATTATTGTACCACTCTTGATGTACTCAGCCAGCTCAACTACGCCAGCTTGGTCTGTGATTATCTTGTAACTTTTGCTCATAATATAAATATACTAAATAAAAATGAAAAAGCCAACACTAGGTTGGCTTTATTTTTCATGGTTTAGTTGCTTTTATTATCCTTGCGTATCTTATTTATATGCGTATAGAGGTGCTTTCAGATCAGTAAACATTTCCATAGCATACATATATGCGTCTTTTGGACTCTCACTCCCCGAGAACATTTTATCTTCCATAAAAGGTATTGATGGGTCTAGTCTAAGCTCTTTTGCAATAGCTTGAAGTTCAGCTTCAACAGCATCATGCGCGGCTTCATCTTCTTTATCGCGTCCTCTTGCAGTGAGAGCCTTCAATAAGGCTTGCTGATGCTTTTTCATAACATCCCCTACTCTAGATTCTTTAATCACTTTTCTAACCTCTTCTCTGATTAATTGTCTAAATTCTGATTGCTTCATTGTTGTTTAGTTGTTTTCCTATAAATAGTACTTAAAATGGTAAAAAACTAAAGTAGTTTTTGAATTTCCAAACGAACATTTGGTATTGCTTCATTTGGCCATAACAAACTTTTCTAATATTTATTGCAACACTTTTGTAAGTTTTTTTGTTTTCT
>Ga0181357_1000802_pt1 | contig 12217 bp, 10 predicted proteins | sample Fa13VDMM110DN_FD_130094 | JGI IMG/M metagenome (GOLD analysis project Ga0181357, IMG submission 130094) | Freshwater viral communities from Lake Michigan, USA - Fa13.VD.MM110.D.N | ecosystem: Environmental > Aquatic > Freshwater > Lake | place: USA: Michigan | collected 2013-09-24 | reverse complement strand
CATATCATTTGCTTTAAGGTAATCTACCGCAAACTTGTTCTGAAAATTTTTCTTACATAATGCTTCAGCGTCTTCTTTTAATTTCTTGTAGGTATTCCATAAAAGTTTATCTTGAAAATAATATTCGGTTGCTCCATTAGGCACTTTATTTTTTTCTATAAACTTCCCTAATGCTATTACGGCTTGTTTTTGTTGAGTAGTTTGTTCCCTATGATGTTCCCATTCTTCTTCCGTAGGAGCAATAATTTCTTTTTCTTTTCTTGTCCCTTTACCTGCTCCTATAACTTCTTCATCTTTTGATACTAACATAGTGCCTTCATAAGTTGCCTTACTAACTCTTAGTTTCCGTTCTTGTTTTTCTGTTACAGGGTTAAAATGTTCTGCGTAGCAAGTAAATATTAATGGCTCTCCGTTGCTATCTCTTGGCGGTTTATAATATTCTATAAGTCCGCCTTGTATATCGAACGCATAAATAGCAACACCAAACTTGTCCGCAAAATTTTCTAACTCATAAATATTTACGCCGTCTACTAATGGTTCGCCTCCTGCTCCGTCTTCTTGTTTAAATAGTTCATTTAGAAACGCTTCGGATTTAGAACATTCTATGCCTTTGAAGTTTATCATTTCATTTTTATTGAGTTCCTTTTTAAAACCTACTACGCCCTTGTAGCGCCATATAATATAATCAAATACGCATCTGCCCCTTCCTGTATCCCATTCTTGTTTATCCTTTGTCATTTTGAGTTGCGTAAAACGCATCTTTAATCCTGCCTTAGCGCCATTTCTTCCTACCTTGCGTTGTCCACCTGATGCTGTTGAGTGGACTGCTCCTGCGGCTACTTTTATTCCTTCGCCCTTCATTACTGGTATGGCTTCCCCTATAGCATCGGTCATCGCAAAACTATCAGGGTCTATGTCGTCATAATTTTCATTCATTTCTTTTTGTAATTCTTCATAGCGTAACTGAGCGTTAAGTTCTCGGTCGCCTTTGGTTGCTTGGATACTGAAGGTTCTATAAACATCTCTGTATTTCTTTGAATTTTTATCATAGCGTTTAAAGAATATTTTGTAACTATTAATATACTCCTGCGTTGCGGTCTTCCATTTTTTTATTACCTCTTCTCTTACCTTGTTCGCAAAATAAGAATTTGGTTCATTACTTGCCGTTACTTTTTTTCTATCTATTGTTCCGTCTTTCCTCTTGATTGCCATAGTAGGATTTTTGAATTTTATTGCTGCGGCTACTGCTGTATAGGACTTACCTTCTACACCATAATAATCTAACGCTTTCTCTAAATCAGACTTCTTTGATTTCTTGTTTTTTGGAGGCATACTTGTAATATCCTGAGATTGTTTATTTTTGGTTTTATCCATATTATTATATAATGATAACATCTTTTTAAGTATATATTACTATATATTATATATTTTATTTTAAATCAATTTTTTTTATAATTAAAAATATATTAATTATAAAAAAGCGCATATTTATAATAGCGCATTTATATTAACTACAGGCATAGGCTTTCTTGGACGCCCTTTAGGCTTGGGAGGATTTTCTAAACGCTTACGCTCCCTATACTTCTTATTATTTTCTTTACAGCGTTCGTTGAACTTTTGTTTCCATTCATCGTCTTCTTTATTAGTTTCGTAATATTGTCTTTGTAATTCATTATATCGTTCAACATTTTTACTTCTATACTTGTCAATTGCTTTCTTAACGGCAGGTGTATATGTTATTTTCTTTTCCTTAATATCTTCCATAATTGGTTATATATCAATAATGAGATATTTTTATATTGTTTTCAACTAATACTTATTAATTAATTCCATTACAATTTTATCATTAGTTCTTGGGCTATTTGAAAAGCAATTCAAAAAATCATCGTATGCTTCAAATACATCATTCTTCTTTGGATTGAAGTTATCAAAGTATTTTATAAAAGCGTAACAAAAGTATCCGCACTTAATAGACTTCAAATCCTGAATAGTTCGGTTGTTCTGCGCAACAGGTTTAAACGGCATCAAAAAAGAATTCACTTCTTGAGGCATAGGTAACCCAAAACTATCAAAGTAACAACATTTTTTATTCTCAAATATTTTAAAGCATACCCAGTGCGTCCCTTGTCCGTCATCAAAATCTTGTAAGTTGACAATATAAGAACCCATTACTCGTTCTTTCGGCAACATATCTTTATTGAATACGCCAATCAAGTCTAAATTATCTTTTTCAGCCATCTCTTCTAAATCAAAATTGCTTAACATTTTACTATATATATAAGAATATTTTTATATATAAAATAATTTAACTCTAAACTTTACATTTCTTCATCATCGCCAAGAGCGCAGGATTAACTCCAGTAATAGGCTTTCTTTTATTTGAATTATCCGTAACCATTTGATGAACCCAGCAGGGCGTATCATCTACCTTTGTAAGAAATTCTTTCTTGATGTAATAATGGTCTTTAAAATCTTCTCGCCCTCTATTGGAAGTTCCACCCCATCTTTTTTGTTTATCACCTCCGTTAAGCTCATAATTATCTTTTGTTAATTCCCATACATATAATCCATCTTTGAATGAGAACCAAAAATAAACTTTGTAATTAGGAATATGGTCTTTATACCAATCAAGTTTTTCAAATCCTTTTTCAACTTTATTGTATCCAATCATAGTATCTTTAAAATCATTCATCATCAAATCTCTTGACTTTAATTCACCAGTAAAAGTTTCACCTATAAAATCAATTACGCAAAATTTGTAACTTGTTTTAAGAACCTTACCATATATCTTCTCAATAATAGGTTTATATAACTTTTCATTCACTCTACCCATCTCTTCATACGCCAAGTCTAATTCGCTTTTCATTTATATATTAGATATTCATATATCTCTAAGTTGTTTTATATCTAATATATATTATTTTGCTTTTTTCACTTCTTCTAAAACTTGTTTTAATAATAAAGCGGAATTCATTAATTTTGCTATTAATTGAGTTTGTTTCTCAATCTTCTTAGTTTTCAGTTTTGCTTTATCTTTTTCACTTGTTCCGTTCTTTAATGAATTAAACAAATTGTTATGGTCGCCTTGTAGGTCATCAATTAACCGTTGTAAATAATTTTCATCAACCCTATTAATATTGAATGTTGACATTTATATATCATAATATAATAATTTATTGTTCTAAACTCCAGCAGGAATAAAAGAACCACCCCTGTAACCAGCAGGTAAAAATGAACCTCCGCAACGAGCCATACCACCCATAGTTCTTGGCTTCATACTGTTTCCACCATATCCACCCATACCTTGACCTACCAACTGAGGGCTACCAGCAATAAAGGGGGACATAGCAGGACTTGCGTATCTTTGAAAAGGACTTCCTGTTTGGATAACATCACCATATGGAGCGGACATACTTGCTACGGTTCTATCATCTGCTACAGCCATTCCTGATGGTATAGCGCCACCCATTCTTATTGAGCGCATAGCGGTATCATAACCTGATGTTAGATGAGCCGCACCTCTTCCCATTCTAAGACCGCCTCTTGTTCTACGAGGAATACCGAATCCACCCATTTCAGTTCCCATCTCTTCAATCTTAGAGTTACCGTAATCATACACCAAATCAGAAGCAGAAGGATATTTTCCAGCCAAAGCCTTTTGCGCTACATCTCTTTCAACCCCAGTTAAGTTAGCATCAATATAATCATCAATACCTTCTACGGCTATCATCTTGGCTTCACTTCTTGCGCCTCTACTTGCGTTTTTAAGAATATCTTTAGCGTTCTTACTATCAATTGCTCTATCAGCGGATTTAACGGCTACTCGTTCAAGAGCATTTCCTAAAGCAGGATTTCCAGTATAGGCGGTTAATGCTTCACTTGCCGCTTTAGCACCAACTCTTACTGCGGTCTTACCAACAGTTTTTGCTGCGCTAACAATTGCTTTTTTATTGACACCAGTAACTTTCTTAATAGTTTTGAATAATCCGTAACCTCGTCTTGCGGCAAGGGCATCAAGTCTTTCACCAGCCATATCTCCTAAAATTTGACCTGACATTCCAGTAGGGTCACCAGCCATCATAGATAAAGCGCTTAAACCTTCAGGTAGGACATATTTTGTTCCAACATCAATTAATTCCCTTGCTATTTGTTTCCCAACTCCACTATCAACAATATTTTTATCAAAGCCTCTCTTGATAACATTACCAGTTTGTTTGTAGGCACTACCAGTATCATATGTTGCTTTCTTAAGGGCTTTACCAATTGACTTCAAAGAAACTTTTCCGCCTTCAGTCATAGCCACTAAATCTTCATCAGGCTTTAAAGCAACTCTAACACCTTTGTTTTTTCTCATAGCAGTTTGAATACGCCGATGAGTAGCAGGGGCTACCATCATACGATGAGCCGAGCCATCATCAAAGTTAGATGGTTTCATAGTGACAGCACCGCCACTTCTTAGTTTTCGCATTTGCGCAGGAGAGCAACTAATTCCGTAATCCATTATAAATATTACTCAGATAAAAATATTTATAATTAACGCCTAAACATTCTCAAAACCCTATGTTTCAAGCCACTTTCAATAAGAAAAAAATTTATATAATTTTTCGTTTTTTTAGGCAATTCTTGCGCCAGTTCTAACATCAATAGTAATTTCCCTTTCAAACTCAACAAATACCATTAGGTCAACATTTGCTATCGCAGGGACAGCAAGACCGTTGACAAGGATTGTTCCTTGAATTTGGATTGCCTTTGATACACCTTCCTCACTTGGTAAAGAGCGAGAGCAGTTTCCGTAGTAGTAACGGTATAGACTTTGGAAGTCTTGTTTAGATACCAAACCTGAAGCCAAAGAAGTTGTTAAACTACCGTTCAACTGATTAGATGATACAAGTTGCTCGTAAAAAGTTTCGTAATCATATTGGAGTTGATTAATAAATAAATTTTTTCCGCTTAATTGAATTTGGAAATTTACAATAGCAATAGGGTCAGGAGTAGCAGGGGTTGACGCAAAAGGAGATAAAATAGAAGCCGTTGTAGTAAAACCACCCCCAGCCAATCCGTTAGCGGCTCTTGGTAACAAAGGCACTACAAGCACCGAGCGAATATTAGGGATACCGTTTGTAACAAGGATATTGAAGGGACTATTAACTGATTGATTAGGGAAAGAAAATTGGAAGATATCATTATACACCACTCGTTTAGTAGGGGAAAGGGAAAGATATCTTTGTTCTGCGATAGGACTGAGCGTATATGCTGGGGCATACAAACGGACTGAAGAAATAGGACAGGATAAATTTTGTATAGCCATTTGCTGAAATTGCTGTCTAACAATAGACAAGGAAACATTCACTACAACTGCGGCAGGAGGAGCAGCATCAGAAGTAAAAGGAGTAATAACTGAAGAACCTTGACCTAAACTATTAGAGGCATATATAACAGGGCAAGTTCCACCACCACCAAGTATAACAGGGGCTGACACCAAGTTAAGAAGAGGGTAAGCGTTAAGAACACCAGTAGCAGCCGCAAAAGTTCCTTTAGATTGAGAAACTTGAAAATAGCACTGGTTGGTATTCAAATAAATTCGCATAGTAGAGCCTTTCAACATAGGACACTTTTGGAAAAAATCCGCAATATCCTTAAGACGAATTACGGCATCAATTGTAATAGAGCGAACATCAGCAGCCTTTCTAACAAAACTTCTAAATACTTGGGAGCATTGCTCTGACGCCATTATAAAACCTTTTTGAGATGAGAAGGCATTAGCACCTGTAAGTTCATCATCATAGTTGATAAATGATTGACGAGTAAATAGACCGTCATTCCAGTTAGAACGAGCATCAGCAGACGATAAAGTAGCAAGTGTAAGAGTGTTATAAAACTGAAGTGGTCCTGCGGCTGGGAAGCCTGTAATATTAACATAGGCAGCGTTTCTGTTATTAGTCAAACCAGTTCCTGAGCCTGACAAAGCAAGACCAGCAGCAGGAGCGGCTTCAAGGTAAGCCCAAGACCTGCTGTTATCAGGAGTAAAACCAGTAACTGCGCCCCAATCAATAAGGTCATCTTTAGACCAAGATGTAATGTTCTTAAAGGAGCAAAAAACATTCATAAAGGGCACTTGCTGAATGATGTTACCGTTGTTAAACTCGCAAGTCAAAGAGTGTAACATATTCCAGTAGCCGCTTTTCAAGGCAACCACCCAATCAAAAGCCCCAGCGGCAGTAATAGCACCAGCAAGGGTTTCATACTGAAGTAACAAAGGCATCAAAATAAATGCCTCGCTCCAATTAATATAAGAGCCTGAATTTGCTAAAGGGGTTGTATCCAAAACAACTTGGGAAGAATAAGAACCGTTGTTATTATCATTTACATAAAGCCACTGCTTGTCAACAAACTCGGAAGAAGAGATTTCCGTATTAATGCTTTCCTCAAAAACAATACTATCCATTATAAATATTACTCAGATAAAAATATTTATAATTAACGCTTATTTGCTAAATTACTCAAAGGTAATATATTTCTTTGGAATATTTGCCTTTTTAATTCTAATATTCTGTAAAACTCTTGAAGGTCTAACAACTCCTAAATCTGTATCGTAGACTTCAGGGGTTTTTCCATTTCCTAAAAGACGCCTATGAGGTTTGGCTTGGATATTACCACCGCAACTAACTCGCCTACTATTCATTCCACCAGCGCCACTTGTTGATTTCCTTAAATGATGGATAAACATTATACAATATTAGAATATTATATTCCCTTAAGTTTGCTTCATACTTTTTAAAAGTATGATTTAAAACCCTAAATTATCATCAACCTCGCTAATGACTAATTGAATAATCATATTAGGGTCTTGTATTGCTACAGGTCTAAAGGATTGGTCTATAAATTGGACGTTAAACCTATTATACTGCGCAGGTAATACGTCGATAAAAACATACTGATTTGGCGCTATAGTAAATTGTTCCCCTATTGTTCCTACAGGCGCAAAAGAATATATCAAGTTATTTGGGACTGCGTAGTTGTTATTGATTAGGGAGCAAGTCAAAATAAAACTGCTTAATGGAGTAACTTGAGGCGCAATAGTAGATACAAAAGTTTGCGGTATAAGGTATGATGGAGTTTGCGTTTGCGCTGGAGGGACACCTGCTATAACAGCGTTAGGATAAGTTCCTGCGGCAAAACCAATTACTAAACCGAATTGCTGAGGAGAAGGAGGCACTATTAATTCAGGCACTATGAGATTTGTTGGTAACACCCAAGTAGCACCTACTGGTAAAGTCCATACATTCGTAGCAGCAAGAGCAACGCTAATCGTATAACAATTTAATTCTACAGCATAAAGGGTTGGATTTATATTCAATTCCATCAAATAAACATTATTTACACCTGATAATAGGTAATGAGTATTTTGAACCATCGTAAAATGTAGAAAATTATTCAACGCTGCTACATCATAGAAGCCGTCAGGAATATTAACAGGATATGTAATGCCGTCAACCCATACATAGGAAAAAAAATTATTGCGGTTGGCTGCGGTTATATTGAATGTAGAATAATACATTTGTAAAGATGCTAATGCTACTTTTTGTCCCTTCTTTAAATTAATGTTACCACCAGCAAACTCATAAGATAAAATTGAGTTATTAGTCCCTTGAACTATATTAGTGCTATTCAATATAAGAGTTCTCATTATAATAATAATGGATATAAAAATACTGGTATTACTTCTAAATAGATAATTCCATTAACAATTCTAAACCTTGCGCCTTTCTAATTCTTCCATCGCTCATCATCTTTACCACCAAGCGTCTTAATTCGCTGATAACCTTTGGATTATTGTTACCTGCTATATACTCACCCTTTAGAAGCTCAAAACGCTTTGCTTCCTCTTCATCATCTGAAGTAGTAGTTCGCTTAAGTCCTAAACCATTCCAAACACCAGCGCCTATTGACATTTCTTCAAATACTTTGCGCTCCTTAGGGCATATTTGATGATATACCCTTGAATTAGGCTTTCCATTTTCAAGCAAGTCTAACATAAAGTCCCTAAATATATCGCTTACAGGGAATGGTTTAAATTTTGGAACTTGACCTAAACTTTTATATTTTACATTCAAAATATCCTGTTGCTCCAACTGCGGAATATGAACTGCGTATTTTCCATATTGCTTGTAACTTGGCGTTTCCTTAACGGCTATACCTCGCCCAACCATTACTCGCTGTCTACTTATAGGTTTAACACCTTGTCCCAAAAATCTATACCCATTCATAACACCATTTCCCATCATAGGTTTAATACCTTGACCGAATTTTGCTTGAAAAAGTTCTTGTAAATTAGTATCTCCCCAAAATACTTTTCTACTTTTTGAACCAGCAGGAGGAGGCGTTAAAGATAAATCGTTGTAATTCAAAAATCTTCCTTCATAAGTTAATCGTTCTGCTATATCTTTGTTCGCTGCTACTGCCGCCTTAATATCCTTTAATGATGCTGTTGCTAATGACATCGCAGATGCTAAAGTTGTAGCACTTTCATCTGTTCTTGTAAGACTACTTAAATCGGCTTTTCCTACTGGCTTCATAGCCAATATCATATTTCTAACTCCTTCGCTTTGAGCTTCAAATTTAGGACTAAATGCTTGAGTTCCTGTTTCTAAATCAATATATATATTTTGTAAATTATCTTGTTTTACGCTTCCAATTTGTCTTGCTTGAATTCGTCCTAATCGTAATCCAAGAGCAAATGTTTTTTCTTTCTCTAAAAAGTCTAAAGCAGTTTGTCTATCTGCTTCCTGTTGTAATCGTTGACGCTCTTCTGCTCTCAATATTTCATCTAATCCTTCTACTCCTTGCTCTTCCATATAGGAAGCAACTGCTGTAGAACCTGATGCTGAGCCATCATCTCGTCCTGCTCTACCTGAAGGAAATCTTGGTAATCGTTCCAATTCTTCCCTAATAATACCTCTAATATCACCCAATTCAACTCGGACTATATTTTCTTGCCTTCCTTGAGGGATACCATCAACTAAACCTCTAATTGCGTCATAAAATCCTCGTCTATCAATTTGGTCGCCTTGTATCATTCCTCTTAAAGCCATAAATTCTTCAGCAGGAGGTAAATTTCTAAATTGTTCTAAAAGGTCATCAATAACTTTCTGTTGTCTAACTGGTTCTATATTTTGTAACGCTTGTAAATCTCTTGCGGTTGGTAACAAATCTCGCAATCTTCTTATTCTTTCAATAATATCTTGATTTACCAAACGGTTTTCGGCTGCGGCTTCAAGTATATAATCAATATCTTCAGGTCTTGGAAGTAGCGCTCCTAACTCGGCTACATTATCAATCATATTATTAAAACCTCCGTTAAAAGGTTGATATACTCTAATACCATTTCCTCCGTCTAAAGCCCTGATGTAATTTGTTAAATATTCAATAAAAAAGGCAGCAGTCAAAAGTTTTGGATTAAATCGTTTCTTAATATCCGCTTCAATAGCAGGGTAATTTGTATTAAAAGGAACAAAGCCTATATCATTATTTACTCTCATCTCAGCAGTAATTGCGGCTGCTTCTTGCGGTCTAAATCCTAATTTTTCAAGGTTTGTTCTTGCGGTTGCTTCTTGAGATGCTACATCTGCTAATAGTTCATCAGGTGACATACTTTGCGCAATTGTTAGTTGAGTTGGTTCGCCATTCTTAATTGCTTTTCTTGCTTTTGCTATGTTAGCATCATTAGCAATTTGTAGCGCAATAATTTCATCTTGCGTCATTTTTCCCTTAGCATAATCTGAAGGTTTGCTTCTTGGCGGCATAGTGTAGTTCGGCATTATATGTTATAAAAACATTATTATTTTTATAAAATACTCTAAATTTTTATATTTTTTCTTCTTCTAAAACATATATCTCATCAAAGTTCTTCCTAAATCTACTATCTTTATCACCCTCTAAATCAATTAACAAAAAATCCTGTTTTGACTGCGTAGCATCATCATATATCTTTTTCAACTCCTTCTTCTCAATACCTAAAGAACACTCCCTACATATCATAGTCAAATTCTTCATAGAAGACACTTGTTTAATTATTAAGTAAGAAATATTGTCCCTAATAAGTTTTGGAACTGCGTAAAAGGACTGCGATATATATATGATACTTGCGTTCTTCTTTCTTGCTCTTATGAAAAAGTCCGCTATAGGACGCTGTTGTTTTGCTGGTTCATTTACCAAATCATCTAATACAATTAAATTATTTTGCTCCTTATCCAAACTGTCAACATCAGGCAATTCACTAATACCCTCCTTAATTGTTAGCCCTTCTTTTCCCAACTTGTCTTCCAAGTAGTTATATAACGGCTCATCTTTATTTTTTGTTACGATAAATATTTTCTCAAAAGTATCAGGCATATTGTAGAGTAAGTTTAGAAGTGTTTGAGTTTTTCCTGACCCTGAATTTCCTGCGATAATCATTCTAAAAGGCAATTTAATATGATGTATATCAAAATGAGGATTATGAGATTTTAGAAGAAATTTCTTTGGTATTTTCTTATACCAATCAACTATTTCTGCTTTTTTTGAAGACATTATATATATTGTATTAGATTATTTATTGTATATTTAATCTAAATACTATATATAATATGAGTGTCAATCCCCCACCGTTTCCTAATGTAGACAGATTTAATAACTTATACTGGATAACAAGCGATACAGGCGGTCTTACTCAGGCTCAAGCGGACTTGTTATATTTAAAGTTTCCTAATGCGCAAGGGACTGAAAATTTAGTTGCTACAAATATTAATGGAGCATTAACTGCTGCTGGAGTTGCGAGTTTTACAAATGTTGCCACCCCTAGAGCAACTGCTACACAACCTGCTGTTGGTGATAGTTCAACAAAAAAACCTACAGCGGCTTGGGTTCAAACAGCGGTAGCGGCTGGAGGAGGTAATATATTACCTTTAAATAATCAATTTACAGGGACAAATTCTTTTGGAAAACCAGTAACCTTAAATGGAGCAACTGACCTTGACCGAATTTTTAATAATGTTTATTACCAATTCCAAGACAAATTAAGTTTAGCGACAACCGTAGGACAAATTTACGGCAGTAGTGGGTCATTAATATTTGATAACGATATTAACAACGGAACTTATAGTTTTGCTGCGAATAATGCTGTTGGAGTTCAAAGCACTCCATTTGCTTTTAATACTACAAATATGAGTATAACTGTTCCTACTGAAGTAAGTGTTACTGCTTCTGCTACTTCTGTTGAGGCATTAAAAATTAAAGACCTAACCTCTAACAAACAATTAACTATTTTACCTTATTCTACTGTTAATAATTATAACGGAATTGTTAGGGCTGGTGATGTTTCTATTGTATCTAATACCGTTGCTGGTATTGACGCTTCTTCTTTGGCTATTACTGTTTGGGCTACTAACAAAGTTGGAATATTATTAGATGGGCTAACTGCGATGATTGGTGCTGGTGGAGCAGGTAGTGGAACTCCTACATCAGCCTTAACTTGTAGCGGAACAAGTGCGACTTTAACAGGAGATTTAACAATTACAGGACAGCCTTATTCAACAATAGCCCAACCTGTTTCTACGGATAGTTCAACAAAAATACCTACTACTGCTTGGGTTCAATCAGCAATAACTGCTGGAGGTCTTAAAAATACTTGGAATTATCAAATTTTTAATAATAATACAAATCTTGGAGGGGCGCAAACTGCCGTAGGAACTATATCAGTCCCTTACAATATTAATAGCACTTTTTCTAACTCTATTAGATTAGAAGTGTCATATTGTATTTTTGTTAATGGAGCAAATGCTATAACACCTTCACCAGTCCCTATATCTACAGTTGCCCCTACTTCACCTAATCCTAATACAATAACTATTTTGGATTTATATTGGCGACCTTCACCTACATTACAATATGGCGCAATTGTAACTCAATCAACATTCGCTGGAGTTTTAACATCTCAAACTTATCAACACCCTACTCAAGGGGCTTTAACTTATACACCTATTACAATATCAACTACTCAATCAGGGGCTAATAATTTAATTGCCGTAACTATCAATTTTCCAAATATAGCATATACTGCGCCTTCTTATCTTGGTAATTTAGTATCAGCATCAGCGAGTATTAGAATTGTAAATAGTCAAGGGGCTACTACAAGAACAACTTCTATATCAGGGGGTTCTACGGCAGGGGTTGCCTTTTT
>Ga0181357_1000801_pt1 | contig 12223 bp, 18 predicted proteins | sample Fa13VDMM110DN_FD_130094 | JGI IMG/M metagenome (GOLD analysis project Ga0181357, IMG submission 130094) | Freshwater viral communities from Lake Michigan, USA - Fa13.VD.MM110.D.N | ecosystem: Environmental > Aquatic > Freshwater > Lake | place: USA: Michigan | collected 2013-09-24 | reverse complement strand
CCTTCAGGCTGGCTCTACCGGCAGCATTCAGCCCGCCTTTGGGATTCTGTCCTTCCTTGCGCTGCCATGCAGGGGTTTTCATCTGTAAGCCTTTACCTTTGCTGCTATCTTTTTGGGCTGTTTAGAAAACTGCTTTCCCGCTTTCGTAGCCTCTCGTTTTGCCTTTGTGGTCGCCGCATACTCACCCGAAGTCAGGGATTTAATAGCCTTGGCAGGCAGATAGCGTTCGCCTGTCTCTGACGATGGCTTGCCCGACTTAGTGCGCCAGTCTTGGCTAGACCAATCTTTAAGGCTTTTCTGCGGGTCTTTCATTTTTTCTTTGGCAGTGTATGCGTCAGATTCTTGCTTTGAGCAGTGTGTTTAGCGCCAGTCATCAAAGTGGAGCCGACCTTGTGCGTTGCGCCTGTATACGGTTTGCCGCTTGGCAGATAGTGAGTTTTGGTTTTGCTCATGTCTTGTAACCTCCACCTTTAGCTTTATATTGAACAGCCAGCAATTGTGCTTTTCTAGCCGACCATTCACCAGGATCACCGCCTTTTGTTCCTGCTTTAATGCTCTCAAACAAAGCCTTCCGCATAGTCGGCTTGGTATAGTTCCCGGCTTCGTTGACTTTGCTTTTAGCTTTCATTTCTTCTTCCGCGATTCTGACAAAGCAATTGCAATAGCTTGCTTTGGGTCTTTGACAACCTTTTTATTAGTGGTCAATTTACCAGCGCCAAACTCTTTCATCACCTTGCTAATCTTCTTTTGGGCTAGAGTTTTCATATCAGCTCAGTATTAGGATCAAGCTGGAAGGTTGACATTACTTTCCTCGCTTGGCTTTGGTTTCCATTTTGGTAGCGGTGCTTTTGCCATTCTTGGGCATAGCCTTTGGCTTGCCGACCGCAATCATAATTGCTACAGGCATGGCTTTTTTCTGAGACATTTTAGGTGCTTTACCGTACATTTTATTAACTCCTAAATTGTAAACTTGCGAGGCCGCCCTCTCTTTTTAGAAGGTGCAATCATGGGCAGAGGTTTTATTTCTGGAGACTCTGGCTTCTCATCAACTACATCAACTCTTACGTATCCTGCATGACCACGCATCGAATCAATGTCATACGGCTGCGTAAAAGTTACGGTATTACCAGACTGCAAACAACGAAAAGTTGCCATTTTTTTACCTCACAAAAGGAGGGCCGAAGCCCCCCGATTGTTTATACAAGACGAACAACAACACATTTAACGGTAGTGCTTGCCAAGTCCAACGTGCCGCCAGATTCGTTTTGGAAACGAATTGACACCACATCTGCGGCGCTGACATACGGAGTTATGCTAATACCAGAAACATCAACACCCATACTAATATTCATCACAATGTCACCAAGAGTAACACCGGGAACGGCAATGGTGTTTGTTTCCCCGGCTCCATCAGCCAAAGACGATGCGTTAAGCGTTGCCTTAACCGACCAGGTATCGGAAAACAGACCCCGAAATTGGTCATTGCCACGCCGCGCAGTAATTGCAGTTGCTGCAGCCATAATTTAACTCCTTGAAAGAATACCCCCCATTTCTGAGGGGAGTTGGTTTAGGCCGGAACAACCAGAGCAAACAGCGAAGCAGACTTAGCCGCGCCGACAGTCCCTGCAACACGCAAACCGGCAACACCATACAGCGTGTCACTGGTAAACAGCGTCGAGAGATAGTCTTGCTTGTACTGGATTTGCGAACGAATACCGATTTGCTCGACCAGCACCATGGAATCACGGTGTCCCATCAAACACACCCGCGCAGCAGCCGAACCAGAGGTTGTGTCTGCGTTGCTGGTGGTAAAGACCGGGATGCCGTACAGGTTGCCGATTTCGCCGTTGCGGATCGCATTGCCATTCCCAACAAACGCTTGCTCAGTGTAACGGGCAAGACCCATCAGCGTGTTACGGCTGGAAGGAGGAATAACAAAGAAACGCTGATCCATCGAAGTGTCGTTATCGTCCAGACGCTGAATGGTGCGACGAATGGCCGCATCAGTCAGTGCGCTTTCGTTGTTGCTCGCCGCAACGTAAGCGGTCGTGCCATCGCCGCCGATGAAAGCACCAGTGGCATAAGCATTGGTGCCAGCGCCGCCGTTGGACGAACGACCAACGTTAATCAAGTCGCTATCAACAGCGCGGCTCAAAGCATAACCAGCGTCAGCAGTGTAGAACTGGCGCATAGAGGCCAGAGCTTGTGCTTCCGTGATGTCCTCGATGAAACGGCTGTATTCAAAGTGCCGATTGATAGAAACTTGCACTTCGGACTCGGTATCGGCAATCAGCGTTACTGCGGTTGACGATGCCTTTAGCGAAGCAGAACCACGGGTCGGTGCGGGGATGTGGATCACATCGCCTTTTTTGCCCTTGAAATTCATCTTCATAACAAGGTTCGCCATCACAAGATTTTTCTTGTAAGCGGCGATGATCTCGTCAGACCAAATCTCAGGGATAAAGGTTGCTGCGGTGGTATTAGTTACTTGCGGGGTAGGATATGCCATTTGTAATTCTCCAAAAAGGGTAAGTTATCGAACCCTTCCTTCTGCGTACGCTGAGAGGATTTCATCGTTCAGCGAATCGTATCGGGAAGGATCATTCATCTTGAGCCGTATCAGGTCTGCCCTGCGGTAAACTCGTTTGGTACTTTCGCCACTTCCACCTATATCTACTTGTGCGGCTTTCATGCTCTTTGCCCTAGTCGCGTCAGACGCTTTTTCGGACTGCTGAGCTTTTACACCACGCAATTCCTTGTAGGTGGACAGCAATTCATTTGCCGAATCGTAATCAAAGTCGCCATCAGCTTTTGCATAAAGTCCCAGTCGAATGGGCGAGAGTTTCACCCAGTCTTGGAACCCTGTTTCATTCACGATCTGACTGAAATCAGGATGCTCTTTTGACAGCTTCTGTTGAATCTGCATCTTTTTAAAATCTTGCCCAGCTTGCCGAGCAGCAAGAACATCTGGATGCTTGTCGATCGTTGCCTGAACCGCCTTTTGCGGATTCTCAAAAAAGTCTACTTCCGGCTCTGCTTCTGTAGGTTGTTGCTTTGAACTAAGGTTTTGCTTGAGCAACTCGTCAGCTAATCGTCTGACTTCATCAAATTCCTGGCCTTGCTTGCCAATCTGCTTCTCAGCCTCTTGGTGCATCCGCACAACTTCCTCTAAACTTTTATCCTGATATTTCGCAGGAAGTTCAGGTTTTGCGGAAAGCTCAGATTTTTGCTCTTCTACTTCGAGTTCGCCTAGCGCCTCTTGTTCTTTGTCAATCAACATACGTTTTTACCTTTCTAGTAGGAGAATAACTCGGCAAAGTTGCTTATGAGTTAGATTCTTTATCCCAACTTGGGGTTTAAATAATCAACGCTTACGCGCTGGCCTTGCGTTCTGCTTTCAGCTTTTCACGATGAATCCGGTCAAATCTGCCGTGGGCAGAGGGAAAATGGCCAGACCACCCTTCTAAGCTAATCGCTGCTGCACTAATGATGCGCCGAGATTGCCCACCGCACCAACACGGTAAATCCTTGACTTCGTAAGCCTCCAGACTTTCCGTTAAATGCCCGCTTTCGCAGACAAATTCATACATTCTTCTCATTTAACTCCTCGTATGCCTGCTCGCTGACACCTCTAAGGTTTTTCAGCCAAATCAGTATAGACATCTCGCCTCGTCTAAAATGCAAAGTCTTTTCGTCTGTAATTGAACCAATGTTATTGAGGGAATCTATCATACTTTCAATGTCGATAGTCAAATCCTTCCAGCCAGTGCTTCCCATCATTGCAAAGCGTTCTTCGTAGTACTTTTGAAGCTCTTTGTCCATCACAAGCCTAATGCCTTTTTAAGTGCAGCAAGGTCATCAGGGCTTGCAAGGATTTGTTCTGCAAGAGTTTTTACTGGCGGCATGACCATAGGCTCAACAGGAGGTGTCGTATCTATAAACGCGCCATCCTCATATAGCCATCCGGGGCTTACTCTGTCAGCTTGCACAGCCATATAACCGTCGTCAAATCCCGGTGGCGGTGTAGTGGGCTGAGAGTCGTATTCGATGATGTTAACGACAACACCAGAATTGATAATTGCGTAGGTTTGCATTTTAATAAGACTCCGTTACGATGATCACGCCGCTAGTTCCCGCAGTCCCTACAGTAACCCCCGCCCCTGCCGCCCCCGCCGCGCCTATGGCGTAAGAATACGTAGCTGCTGGGGAGGAAATCAATTTTTCAACGTAGCCACCAGCGCCGCCGCCCCCGCCGGAACCGCTTGCTGGAGAACTTGCCCCGCCACCGCCTGCGCCATACCCCGCTGCCGCAGTCCCGTTGTAACCGCCGTACGGGACAACACCACCACCGCACCCTAATGGTGTACTGCCACCACCACCCGCATTTTGTGTTGCGCCACCACCACCAAAACCGCCGTTGCCACCTTGAACATTTAAATCTCCATTCGTTCCAGAACCGCCAGTCCCGCCGGGGCCAGTTACTGAGCCACCTGTGCCAAATGCAGCAGTCAATGTGCTAAAGGTTGTACTGCCGCCGCTTCCACCAGCACCAGCTCCAGTTCCAGCACCAGCACCTCCACCGCCGCCACCGACACAACGAATAGAAATAGCCTTACACCCAGTGGGTGTCGTATAAGTCCCTGACCCAGACGTAAATACCTGAACTGTTCTTGTGGCTAGACCTACGGTGCCGGTCAGTGTCGGCAGTGTGAGAGTGCCAGTGTTTGTAATTGACGATATGACCGGAGTAGTCAGTGTTGGGCTCGTGTCAAATACCAGTGCGCCTGTACCTGTCTCGCCAGTTACAGCAGCCGCAAGATTTGCGCTGGATGGCGTAGCAAGGAAAGTCGCAACGCCGGTGCCTAGACCTGATACTCCTGTTGAGATAGGCAGCCCTGTGGCGCTGGTAAGGGTGCCGCTAGACGGTGTGCCAAGCGCACCACCGTTGACTACAAACGCCCCCGCGGTTCCAGTATTCACACCGAGAGCAGTAACTACGCCTGTGCCAGTTGCGGTTGTGGCTGGAGCAGCCCCAGCACCACCGCCAATAACCAACGCGTTAGCCGCAAGAGCGGCAGAGGTTGCCCAGGTCGATGAGCTTGAAAAATAAGGCACACCACCGCTGGTTCCAGCTACGGTTAGCGCCAAGGTGCCGCTGGTTGTTATCGGAGATCCGCTTACCGAAATTAAGCCGCCGGTAAACGACTGCGCCACGCTGGTCACGGTTCCGCTGCCCTTGCCGTTAAACGTATTCCAGTCGGTGCTGGTCAGGTAGCCATTAACGCTTGTTGTCGCCGCAGGCATACTGATGGCCGGTGTTGTTCCACCGGAGGATACAACTGGCGATGTTCCAGTAACGGATGTCACGCCGCCCCCACTAGCAGCGGCAGTAATCAATCCTTTTGCATTGACAGTGATGTTGGCATTTGTAAATGCGCCAACGTTGGAATTGACTGTCGCAAGCGTTGATGCGTTACCGACAGAGGTTACATCGCCAGTTAGGTTGGCGTTAATTGTGGCGGTGCCTGTAGCATTGCCAGTGCCACCATTAGCAGTTGCGAGAGTTCCGGCCAATGTAATAGTGCCGGTTGTGGTAATCGGGCCACCGCTAGTAGTCAGTCCCGTAGTGCCACCAGAGACAGCTACTGATGTGACGGTGCCAGTTCCAGCACTGACGTTTACAGTGACATCATCACCAGATGCCGTGGCTGTGACTGTAGCACCAACAAAGTTGATGTTCTTGACACCAGTAGATATTGATGTGCCTTCGTCTTTAATGCCCACCGCGCCGTTCGTGGACATCGTGGAAATTACTTTGATGTTGTTCGCCAACTCTTGCGAGACTACCTCGCCAACATTGATTACACGACCATTCGACAAAGTAATAACGAGAGATCCATCAAAGTCGATACTGGCATCCGTGACCGATACGCCATCAACACCATCTACCCCGTCACGGCCTGGCAATCCATCTTCACCTTTTTTGCCAGCCAGTCCATCGCGCCCAGCTCGTCCATCTTTACCAGCACGACCATCTGAGCCGTTGCGCCCGTCCTGGCCATCTTTAATCGAGGTAATGCGTTCAGATAGCTTGTCAGCAACATCGCTGTACTCTCCACGCAGATCAGCCTCCATCTTTCGCAAGGCTTGAATCACAACATTGACGTTCTCGCCTATGCGTTGTTTCTGAATGGTTTTGGCTTGAGCAACTGAATCTTTTATAGACTCAAGCGCAATTGTCTGCTGCTCTTGGGTCATGCCCTTCAAAAGAAGGTCTATTGCAAGTTTATCAACGTCCATTGCTCAACTCCTTCGTCAACTGATCGAGGAAATCTTCTTCCATACCAGCGACTTTGTTGCGCTTTTCAGCCATCTGAAGTTCAACAATCTTGCTCTTGTTCTTCATGTCAGCTTCTTTCAACATAAGCTCGGCAATCTTAACGCGCTTGTCAAACTCGTTAGACTCGTTGCCTTGTGGAAGATTCTTGGTAGTCGAGGCCAGTATCTTAGCCTGTGTTTCCTGCGGCATCAGTTGAGTCTCGGTCATCAGCTTAGTAGCCTCTGCACGATTCTGTTCTGCCTGCGTCGTGTCTACAGCGATAGCCGCTTGTGCTGCTTGTAGCGCGAGCTGCTGTTGCGCTTGCTGCAATTGCTGCGCTTCAGGATTAGGCTGGCTCATCTGGTCGAGCGCCGCGATTAACTCAAAGCGATTGGTCAAGCTGCTGTTGTTCAAGATGCCTTTCAGAATCAGCGGCAGCACTGGCGTATTGGGGCCGAGTGTCTGTAGCAATCCGATAAACTGCTGCTGCTCATACTCCCTGGCAATAATGCCCAAGGTTGCCGTTGGGATGAAGCGCATGTCCACCGATGGGTATCGCTCCGGGTCAAACTGCATAAACCGGAATGCCGCTTTCTGGATAAACGGAATCAGGAAATCTTCCTGAAAGTTTACCAGTGTGCGCTTGTACTTCTTGATGATCGTTGCTACGGCCATGCTCATACCGGCACCGTCTCGATTACCTTGGCTCACCATGCCCTGACTATCCATCGTGCCAGTAGCTTGCAGCAGCATTCTCTCAAAGTCTTTGGCAGTCGCCATATTGTTTAAGCTCGTCTCGCCAAACTTGAACGGATAGAGAATCTCCGCAGGGTTGCCGTTCACCATGAACGCCTTGCCGGGCTTTACCTCAAACTTGGCGCCCCGCGGCAGCCTGGTTGCGTCTAATCCCATCATCGGGCTAGTAGTCAGAGCCAGGCTGTCCAGATGGCTTCTAACCTGCGCGTCTATCGCTTTCTGCATGTTGTAGGACTTCTCGACCGTCCCGCGTCCAAGCAGACAGTTAGGCACAGTGTCATCCTGATAACTGATGATCGGACGATCTTTCATCATGTAAGGATTGGCTTCTGCCTTCAACAAAACACCTTCGTTGGCGATAACCACAATGGCCTCGACCATGTTGGAATAGTCATCGGCAACGCTACTTTCTGGAAACAACTCAACAACTTCTTTGTTTTCCTCAAGATTATCAAGATACTCTTTGGGCACAAGACCGTAGTAGGTCAGCAGACGCACTTTCTGGTCACGATACTGCGTCACTTCCTGCGTCGGTTCCAAATCAGTGTCCTCAGAAGCTGTGCCTAAATCCACCTTGCGATAGATGCCCAACTCCATGCCCTGCACAACCTTGTGAATGCCGACATACTTCTCGACTGCTACGCCCATACAGTCATCAATGGAGGTGCCATTCGGGTCAAACAGAAAGTTTTTAGGGTTTACAGGGATAATCTTTACCGCAATCCGGCTTTTTTCCACCACACCGATAGCTGCCTGCCCCATATCGCCAGGAATCTGCTGCGTTGCTGGCTCAAATATCTGTTCAGTCTTGACAATGATCTCGCCAATGCCAGTTCCGTAGATTTCAGCCATCAATTCAATCTGATCGATAGATTTTCGTATCTTGTCTACCTTGAAATCCTCCATCATCTGCGCTTTGAGGGCTTCAACGTCCAGCGGATTACCGTTTACATCACGCAGGTCATCTTTGATGTCGAAAAAGTCGCCCTGGCCGAAGATCGCTTCCATAATTTCAGCGTGTCGAGTCTCAACTGCCTGTTGAGTGGCTGGCGTAACAATCCGGCTCCGCTCCGACTCACGCGTTTTGTCCTCAGATGCCCATTCACCACGGAAAATTCGCTCGTACTCAAGGTACGCAGTCATAAAATTCGTGTTTCTATAGTCTCGCCACCGATCACAGTGGTCAGTGACAAAGGCAGTTATCTCTTTGTCGTTTTCGGTCGGTTCTTGATACTCATTCTGTTCTAATTCAGCCATTGTGCGACCTCGTATGTTAGACACCACTCAGAATATCGAGTGGCTTCCAGACGTAATTTTCTTCTTCTTCTTCAAAGTAACTTGTCACCGCCAGTTGGTCAATGTAGCTCAACGCATCCGGCAAATCGTCGTGAACCCCTTGCGCCGGGAACATCAGAAGCTGGTCGGTAAAGTCAGACCAGTCTTTCTTGCTGTTGAGAATAATCCTGCCATGCTCAAACCGACCTTGCAATGACCAAATAATTCTATCAGCTTTCTTTCTATTGCCATGCGTCAGATCAATGATGTGGCTATATACATTATTCTTTCTCATCAAGTCTGACAAGTAGGGCAGCACTGCATTCTTCAATGCTCCACGCTCAATTCCAACGCTGATAGGTCGATAGTCCCGCATCTTCATCAGTATCTTGGAAGATGTGTCGCGTATATCCCACCGCCCATGCTCAATCTCTTCTACGAACCACTGGCCATCATCCGTGACCTTCACCACTGCAATAGCAGACTCGTCCAATCTCTTTTTTACATTCGCAGCTTGCTTGGCAACTTCTTCAAAGCCAGCCAAGTCAACTGCAACGAAGTGGCTTCCAATCGGCGGTGCCTCGCCATACTTAATCCACTCTTCTTTGAAGATGTCAGACCCGGCATTACTGAAACTCGCCATGTATTCCTGCTTGAAAGAAAAACTGGAAAGCGTTTTCTTGGCAGACTCGATCTCAAGTGCGTCTATCAGAGGGTTATCGGCAGTTGTAAAGTGCCAAGACTTCCAGTCGTTGTCATCTTCAGACTGCCCCAAGTTCCACAAGTCAAAAAACCAGTTCCGGCCTCGAGGTGTTCCGATGAACATGGCCGAGCCTTTCTTGTCCGACAAAGATGCTCTTATGACCTGCTCCCAGGCAGCGGGCTTGATGTCCGCCACCTCGTCCAGCACCGCATACGTCAGGCTGACACCCCGCAAGGTATCTGGCCTGTCAGCACCGCGCACATAAATTCTGGCGCCGTTAATCATCGTGATGTCTAGGTTGTTCACATGTGCAGACTGGATCACCTCTCGCCCCAAGTCTAGCAGCAAGTCCCAGATGATCTGCCGAGACTGTCCCATAGTCGGGCTGACATACAGCACCGCACTTCCAGCAGGACAACGCAGCGCCTCGATCAGCAGGATGGTTGCCGCCAGCCTAGACTTACCGCACCTCCGGCCAGCAGCGATGACCTTGAACCTTGTTTTGTCTGTATATACCGTCTGCTGCCAGGGGAGTAGCTGGAAGTTTAGGTCAGACATCAGTATGTCGAGCCAAATGGGTCTTTATACATAAGCGATGGCGCAGGAACAGTCGGCTTCATCATGTTCCCAACATTTTGATTGTTGCGCTCCAATATATTAAGCATACTTTCGCTGCCGGGGAATACGACGAAGTTGCTTGTGCCTTTGCCGCCAACGCGGGAGCCTTCATCTAGGTAGCGGATGCCGGGAATGCCTGCATCACGCATGAACTCGCTAACCTTTGCTTGACTACCTCCGAATTGAGACAGCATACCTTCGTAAAGTTGCCTGCCAGTTACCTCGCTGCCTCTAGCATTGGCTTTTGCAATCAGCCTTGCATAATCATCAACACCTTTGCCTGCGCCCTTGTATTCCTTCACAACGTCAGCCACCGGACGATACCAACTCTGCTGACTCAACGGCTTATCCCAGTCCAAAAACTTTGCTATCTGCGCGTCGGGGAGGTCTACTTTGTAGAGGGAGCCTTTTGTCGATATATTTCCTGATTCAAGTAAATCAATTGCTGCTTGAACCTGCGTTTTGGTTTCTGGAGATTGCTGTTTTGCAGCAGTACGTTGCACCATTTTTAGGTGTGATGTAGCTTTGCTTATGTCTCCTAATTCATCAATTGTTTTTTGTGCAAGCCACGCTGGGTCATCAAAGTTTATTGTTGAAGGCTTTCCCTGCATTGCAGAACCAACATATGCTCTGTCCGCTGAATAAATTCGGGCCGTTGCTGGCGCTTCTGCAAAATACAACCCATGCCCGTAAGCCTGCGCCCCCTCACCAGTCCCGATCTTGCTGGCATCAAACTTGTCAAACTTGTGCGGCGAACCGTGATACACATCCAACTGCGATACCGGCCCAACCTGCTTGCCGCCACGCATCGCGCCTATCATCTTGCCAAACGGTACAAGTGACAATCCTGCCAGCGCCATGCCCAACGGATCATCGTCACGCCTGGCTCGCTCGATGTCCCGCACCGCCATCGCCTGCCCAACCCCAGGCACAAAGCCTAAAGCCATCTCTGCTGCCATCGTGCCATAGCCCTGGTCAGGCTGCTGGTCAAAAGAAACGAATTGAGTCCCAAACTCTGACACCGGCCCAGGAACCTGACGCGCAGGTAGGTTCATCCGCCGACCCTGCCGCATCAAGTTAGGGTTTCCGAAAGCAGGCTGCATCGCACGTTGATACTCCAGCGCGGCCAGAAGTCGATCTTCATTAGTCATTTGTTCCTCGCTCAGACATCCGTTACATCCCCTTCAATGGTAGCCGGTTCAACCACCGCCCCCAAACCCGTGATGTTGATAGTCACCGCGCTCCTATGTTGCCGATCCTTCTCAAACAGGCTTACAGGCAGTGTTCTGTCCATACACAGTTTAATCATCGCAGCCTGCGCCGGGTGGTTATCGTTCATCGCAATCTCGATGGCCTTGTTCACCACCAGCTCGCCGGCGCCATCCAGTAACATCTTCTTCAGTTCGTTGATCTTCTGGTGGTCTGTCTTTGCCAACATTGTTGGGGGACGACCAATCATCTTCGTGCCTAGCGGTCTGCCTACGCCGCGCTTGATCTTGGTCTGGTTCTCAGTCCACAGCTTTAAAGACGTGCTGTCGCCATCCAATGCCTTGTTGTAAATTGCTTTGGCAATCTGACCGTTAGCTTTAGCCTGGCCAATCTCCATCTCGCGGCTGTAATGCTCGAACAGCGTTTCCTCATCAACATTGATAAGTGCTGCAATCTCGTTGTACGGTAAGCCAATCCCACTGGTGGACTCCACCAAGCGGCGATGGTCAGGGTTGGGAGTGTAGTCAATCATTCTTGAAAGGCTCGCCAGTCTATGCGTGTAATGGAGCGGGTGGATCGGTGTCGCTCCGTCGCTGTTCTGGCTGGTCGCCAGTCATCGCCTGCTTCACCCGCTTTGGATATGGTTTTGCTAATGGTGCAATCTGTTCACTCATTGCAGCATCAAGGGGCATGAGATAACGATGTTTGCCAGGGCGATCAATTGGCTCACATTGATCTGTGCGCCAGCAATCTCGGTATTTCCCTTGTACTTTTTTCTTTCCATCTTTTGAAACCATGCGGCCGTGCCATTGTTTCCCATCTGGAGCGATGTATTCAACTGTTGGTGGTCGTTTGCCAGTGTAAGTCCAGTTGCCAGCCTGATAAATTCCTCCGTGATGGCCTTGGGTTGGGTCAGCGAATGAAACAATTAGGCGCAATTCAGGGCTTTTTTTCTTTAGGAATTGCATGGCAAGTCTCACTACGCGTGACACTTGACTTTCATGTTTTGTAAGCGCAACCCTAGTCAACTCACAACCCTCAGTTTGCAGTAACCCAAACGGCTTTAGTAAGTTGTTGTTAGCTCCGCGACTGAAAATCACAACGCCAATAAACTTGCTATCTTCCCAAGCGCCTATTTTTACTAACGGTGGAACAGGCATTGATTTGCTGTAATGCCAATTCAAACAAGCATACTTAGCCGCCTCATGGCTTGCCCAATCAATCTTAAGTTCAGGCTTCACGGGCATCAAACTCTTTTCCACAGTGTGGACAAGCAATCCATTTCGGATCAAGCTGATCTAGCTTCCCTTGTTCTTGCTCGGTGGCTGGCTCAAAGTCTGGTG
>Ga0181357_1000797_pt1 | contig 12243 bp, 10 predicted proteins | sample Fa13VDMM110DN_FD_130094 | JGI IMG/M metagenome (GOLD analysis project Ga0181357, IMG submission 130094) | Freshwater viral communities from Lake Michigan, USA - Fa13.VD.MM110.D.N | ecosystem: Environmental > Aquatic > Freshwater > Lake | place: USA: Michigan | collected 2013-09-24 | reverse complement strand
GACGGCAAGCGGGTGCTGCTCGACGTAGATGGAAATGAAATTAGAAAATCATTAAAAGGATATGCCAAGTGATGAAATACGTTTGGCGATTCTTACGCCAGAACAAGCACGGGATGCTCTGGCTAGGATAGCCGAAAAGGAAATCGGTGTGCGCGAGATTGGCGGAAACAATCGCGGGCCAAGGGTGCGCGAGTATCAGTTGGCGACTTGGACTGAGCCTGGAGTTTGGCCTTGGTGTGCTGCGTTCATCTGCTGGATTATCCGTGAGTGGCTAACGTCGCCAAGCGTTAAGGAGATTGCGCAATTCCACCGCCCGAAAACCACGGGTGCGTTTGACTTTATTCGTTGGGCTAAGGACGCAAAATTGCAAGTAATGGGCGAGAATAATCCGTGCAGGCGTGGAGACATTGTGGTTTTCGATTTCTCGCATATTGGGCTTGTGACAGCAGACAGCGAGCGCGGAGAAATTGAAAGCGTAGATGGAAATACAAACGGCAAGGGCGAACGCGACAGTGAATCTGGCGATGGTGTTTGGAGGAAGTATCGTCCGCGATCCGATGCCAAGGCTTTTATCCGTCTCGTATAAACCTTATGTCCATTGATATTCCGTGATTGCTTTATTCTGAAAACCAATTAAAACACGCTTATGTCCTGTAATTCATGCGGTTCTTCTCAACCTTGCGGGTGCAACTACATCGTAGAGCTACCGGACAACCCCGTAGTCGCCTACACCTGCGCAAACATCAACCTGACAGGCATCGGCGTTTATGATTCGCAGAACGGCAACGAGTTCGACTTTCGCGGAATTACCAGCGGCAACAACTCCTTGATCGTCACCTTGGATGCGGGCAACAACTCAATCCTGCTCACGTTCAACATTCAGCAGATTATTGACGACCTTCCTGATGCCACGACAACACAGCGCGGAGTGCTTGAAACAGCAACGGATGCAGAGGCAATCGGCAAAGCTCTTAACAACAAGATTCTTACGCCAAGCAATCTTGCCGCAATCGGTGCGACAACTACCTTTTCTGGACTAATAGAGATTGCCACAAATGCAGAGGCATTAACGGGAGCATCAACAAGCCTAGCAATTACTCCTGCGAATCTGGCTTACGTCAATGCAACGCAACTGGCAACAGTGGTGTTTGCTGATGCGGTAGCGCGTGGAGCAGCGGTTCCGGCGTTTAAGGGGCAGTTCGGGTATCAGTCTGACACGACTCAAGCGTATGCAGCTTATGGCACAGCGGCAGGTGAATGGAAATTAGTCATTACTCAGGGAGCGACAAATCCCGGAGCATTTACGCTTGATGGAAATGGCAATAATTTACAACTATACTCCGAAGCTGGAATTACGCTTGGGAATGGAGCCGATACAAGCTATCTAAATGTTTCGGCTCTTTCGGGTGTTATTTTTAACGGAAATACACTTCTAGACATTTCCCAAGACACTCAACTTAGGATTGAGGGTGCGCCTATTCCAGCGAATTGCGTATTGATCACAAGCGGGGCTGGCGAGTATCTTGCGGCTTCGCTCATCAATACCTTCGTTAGTTCCGCCAACACGCAAACGGGCTACACGACATTCGGCACTCCTGCAACCCTGCGAACCTGCGACACCGCAACCGTCACGTTGCAACAGCTTGCGCAGATTGTCGGCACAATCGTTGAAGATATTAAAGCGGTCAAGCTTCTAGCCACGTAACCTATGTCCTGCTCCTGCTCTAACTCTCCTTGCTCCTGCTCACCCTGTCAGCCCGCCAACACGGTATATCAGGGCACTTGCACCGATCCCGGTTCCGCTACAACCCTGCGTCACGTTCTCGGACTCGACAGCAGCTTTTGTCAACGTAGACTACTTCCCGGAGACGGCGGTTATCTCGTAGCTCGCGCCACGGGCAGCGGCGGGTGGCTGATTGATTTCACCACGGAGCCAGTGATTCCGCTTTCCAACATTACAGCCGTCCAGAGTCAGACTTTCGGGCAGTTCATTGTGCAGGGCAGCGACGACATCATGCGGACGTTGACGGGGCCAGCGGTTGAAAATCTTTACCCGCGCACCAATGCGGCGGGGCAGATTACGTTTGAAACGCTTCCTACTGCTACGGTTCCCGATCCGCTGGTAGTGAATGACCTTACGGTTGTCACGAATGCGCAGATTGCGGACTTACAGATTACAGGGACAGCAACGGCAACGGGGCTTGCCACTGGAACGCTAACAAACGTGCTTGGGCTGAATACCTCCAACGAGATCATCAAAGGCACGATTGCAGATACAGGAAGCCAATGCGCGGCATTCTTTGAAAACACGGTTTCCCCTAACCCGCAAAACAGTTATCCAAACGCTAATTCATCTCCCGGCAATCCTCTTGTAATTGGAAATATTCTATTCGACTCCACATGGCCGAATGGGGTTCCCGGCGCAGGTGGACTTTTTGCTGTATTAGACCAATATACTCTATCTTGCGTAACTCCCGGAACCTATGTGGTGGATTTCTTTGGAATGACGAGGGAAAATACGAATCAGGGTGGAAGCGGAAGTCAGGTGATCTCATTAAAGGTTAATGGCATCATTGTGAATAGCGGCAATAGTAATAACTGGTTAAATCAGAACAATCAGGAGAATCTAGCGCATCTCGCGGGCCAAGATATGCGAAGATACATCCAAGGGCAAACCATACAGCTTGTTCTTGGTTCTGGCGCAACGGCAAATACAAAATGCTATGAAGTTCGCTGCAATGTAACCCGCCTCGGAGCGTGAACCGATGCCCGCAACATACCATTATGACGGGCATCAGCAGCTAAAGGGAGTATTCGGCGGATCGCCGGACTCGGTTCCCGCCAACTACGCGCATCAAGCCGTCAATCGCTTCTTCCGCGAGGACTACAACCGCGCCCGTCCGTCCATCCAAAACATTGAGCTAGAGTTTGAGAACGACGATGCGCGGGTTTGGTTTCAAGGCGCGAATGGGCAGGGCGCAACATTCTACAACGGTTATCCGTCTTACCTGACAAGCAAGTTGATTGCGAGTGTTGGCGGCAGGATTTACACGGTGGAAGTGAATGGCAGAAAGGGCGTCGTAACCAAGCTGTATGACGGCAACTCGCGCCAGTTCATGCACACATGGTTCGCGCAGGGGTTTCAATGGCTTGTCATTCAAGACGGCATCCATACTCCCTTGTTTTGGGATGGTGTGAATCCTCCGCGCAGATCAGATTTGGCAAAAAACGAGATGCCAATTGGCAGCGTCATGGCTTTTATCCACGGCAGGTTTGTGGTTGCCAGTTCAGACGGCAAGAACAGCATCTACGTTGGCGATATTGCATACGGAGCAACTCTTACCCGTCCCGACGACATTCTCAGCTTCACCGAGCAAACGTATTGGGCGGAAGGCGGCAGCTTCGGCACTCCTGTTTTTGTAGGCGACATCATGGGGATATACCCGATGCCGTTCCTTGATACAGGGACAGGGCAGAATGAATTGGTTATCGGTTGCACCAACGGATTTACGTCACTCGATTTATCGCAACCACGGGATCAATGGATCAATACTTCTGTTCAACGTGTTGCGCTTATCGGCTCCGGCCTTGTCTCGTCTCATGGCTTTGCAGGATTGAACGGGGATATGTTCTACCGCTCGCAGGCTGGCATTGCGAGCTATCGCAATTCGCGTATCGAGTATTCGCAACGATGGAATCAGACGCCCGTTTCTCGTGAAGTGAATTATTGGCTCAAGCCGGATCGGAAAGATTATTTAGAGTGTGCGCCGATGGTGAGTTGGCAGAACATGGTGCTGTGCGGAACGTCGCCGCTAATTGCTTCACCCAACAACCCTGCATTCGGGAAGCACCGATACTGTCGCGGCATGGTAGTGTTTGATGCTGATGCAATGTCCACGGCTGGACGAGACGGTTCTCCCGTGTGGCATGGGATGTGGAGCGGGGTAAGACCTTGGGCGTTTTCGCAAGGCTACATCGGCAACGCCAATCGCTGTTTCGCGTTTTCATATGACAGAGACGGCAAGAATCGCCTTTACGAGTTCACGCTTGCTGATGGAGATGATTTCTTTGAAGGGCAACCGAAGAAGATTGAAGGCAATTACACAACTTCCATATTTGGGAATGTTGAAGGAGTCACCAACGCATTTGCGCCAAAGATTATCAACGGTGGCGTGATTGAGATGTCTGCCATTCGCAATGCGTCAAACTTTACCGTAGAATATCGCCCTGATGGTTCGCCATGTTGGGTTTTTGTGGATCAGGGAAGTCCGGGATGCGATTGCCCGACAAGAGAAACCTGCGAGGAAAATCCAGAACGTCCGATGACGGCTGCACCGCAATGGGCGCGGAAGTATCTGCAACAGGTTCCTTCCAACAAATGTGTGCCGGGATCAATCCAACCAGCAAACAACTTTCATCATTGTCAGGTGAAAGTGAACGCAATCGGCAGCTTTACAGTGGATCGAATGAACATCCGTTTTGAGATTCGTCCTGATGGACAGATTGCGGAGTGCATGGGCAACAACTGCGCCCCGATTGACTGCTGCCCGAACATCAACGATTACTCTTACTCGATTGCTCCTATTGGCGTGAACAACGAGATACCGTATCCGCCAGAAGAACCACTTGCCGGAAAGGTTCTCATCGGCACGGATGCAAACGGCAACCCTATTTACGGATGGATTGCCACTAGGACGGCGCGTATCTGTTGCAATAATTTTCCCTCAATATGTTCAATTTCGGATGGTCAAGCAACATCAGCAATCAGTCAAATAGATGCAATCAACAAAGCGCAAGCAGCAGCGCAACAAAGCGCAGCCGCAGGGTTGCAATGCCCGCAATGCGACACCGCAGTATTGTCCGACGCCTACGTTGTCTCAGGTGATGTTGTGGATTACAGCGGGTTCTTTGTGGCTGGCGAATATCTAGCATACGCGCTGCAACCGATACGCCTAATTAACGTGCTGACCGATGCGGTGATTGTCTCTGGTAACGTGGACATTACAGGGACACTGGTTATCACGCAGGAGCCTATTTATCCCGATGGAACCTATGATACGGCAACCAACATTTACACGGATGCAGGGGTTGGTAGCGCGAGAATACAACTGCAAATTGGTTGTAGTATTTTCAATACAACTACATGGCCGGAAACCTTTCCATACGGAAGCTAGACATTTATTAAAAATCAACGTATAAGAAATATATGGCAACAAACACTCAGATCGTCGCTTCTCTAGGATGGACAGATGCGCCCCCTGACCTTGCTTGTATCCCCGGCGACTTGAATCAACTCGGAAGGGTGATGGCGCAATTCTTTAACGTCAATTCCGTCACTAGCGAACTCGACACAGGTTCGCAAAACAATACCGCAGACCAAGCACTTACAGTAGCCAATATTGCGCTCTCAACCGCCGTTTCGGTTGAAAATTCGTTACCCGACACACGAAGCAGCGGGGCTACCCCGATTGCCATTCAACCAGGGGATTCCATTTTTACAATCCCACTGTCGCCCCCAATGCCGGATACGAAATACATTGTTCTGGGGTGCTACTACGCGCCCGATACTCCGATTGGCACATATTACAACTGGCACGTTATTACAGGGACGCAACAAGTTGGTTCATGCACGCTACGTTTTGACAACACCCCCGCAAACACAAGTTTCGCATACATCGTCCGCTCTCTTACGTGAAAACTCAACGCACCATAGTCCGTGACATCATAGAGGACATCGCGCCAATGGTGCTCGACAGCGGCGTATGCCCGACGACACCAGAGGGGATTGAGGTCGTTCTATCGTTTCTGAACAAAGCCTGCTTTGAACTGCATACGCGCATAGATTCAGAGGGAACACTTTTCGAGTGGTATGTTCCAGTGGATAGCGGTTGCTTTTCGCTGCCGCAGGATTGCCGTGAAGCCCGTCAAATCGGCATCAACGGATTGCCATTGCGCCAGCGCAGCGAGTTCTTCATCGGCAAGGTTGCGACTGGCGGCAGCTACGGCGGGTGCGCCCCATACGAGTGCCGCGATCTCGGAGGCTTCTACATCCCGAAATATCTACCCAAGACACAGGGCATCAGGATTGCGCTGGTAGCGACGGAAGATGCTGATGCAGGGAAGGAAGTTATAATTGAAATCACGAACGAACACGGGGTTCCTGTGCGGCAGACGTTGACGTTGCTCAAGGATGCGCTGCCCGTGGTGATGGATTCCGTTGCATTCGACGTAACCTTTTTCAAGAAGCCAAAAACTACTGGATCGGTTTTGCTTCAACTGCACTACGACAACGGGCAACGGTTCAACTTCTGTTCGTATCTACCGGACACAGAGGAAGGGTTATTCCGCAGAAAGCAGCTTCCGCAAATGTGGTGGGGCTGCAACCTTGTTCGCATCCTCGGCAAAACAAGATTCGTGAAAATTGATTCCGTGGATCAGATTCTTCCGTTCAATCATCCAGTGGCAATCGGGTGGGCGTGTTCAGCGATTGCGGCATGGCGCAGGCGGGACGACGAGACGAACATAAAGCACATGAACCTTGCGCTGGAATCTTTAAAATCGCAGATGCGGGATGCCGACAGCGCAAGCAACGAAAAGCAGGTCAAGGTTCGCAGTAACTTCAACAACCCGTCTCTGGCCGGAAATTACAAACGCTGGTCATGAAAAAGCCTTTCATCATTCTAGCCATGCCTCGCTCGATGACAGCGTGGACTTCCTGTTTCCTGACAATCGGCAACGTGTTTTGTCAGCATGAGATTCTTCGCAAGGACAGGCGCACGGATATTGCGGTTCAATCTATTCTCGGTCAGCCCTACAAGTATAGCGGGGCAGCGTGTCCAGGGTCGCTGATGGTGTGGCAGGAGTTGGTTCATCGGATGCCCAATGCCAATTACATCTACATTCGCCGCTCTCCGGCACAGTCATTAAAGTCGTTGGCAAAGGTTGCGGGAGTTCCAGTGGAGATGATGGAGGAAGGATATGAAGGGCTGAATCAGAAGGCGCGGGAGTTTATGCAATTCGTGGAGCCAAAGGTCATAGACTTCGCAGAACTCGCTACGATGAAGGGGATGCGGAAGTTGTGGAATTGGGTCTGCCCCGAAGAACATTTGCCGGATCAACATTTAGTCAAGATGCACTCGCTGCATATCGAACAACGAAAGGAAATCATTCATGCACAAGTATTGGGAAAATAACAAATCACTCACTGAACCCGAAATGCGCCTGCTCGGTGCGCTTTATCATGCTCACGCGCAATGCGTGTTTCGTGAAAACTGCTCCACGATGGCACTTCAACAGGCGGCTTTTGGTAGTCGTGATGTGGTCAATAGCTACATCGCTGCACTCGCAACGCTTGGCGAGGTTCACGGGCCGATTGTTGAGGCTTACAAGGTCTTGACGGGTGAGCGAACCAACGGCGACAGGGTTGCAGGTTTTGGAAACAGCTTCATCAAGGGTGAGCCAGATGCCGCATTTGCCAAGGTGCATGAATTGCTGAAAGAGCAAGCACCGCATCTCGTTGATCGGATTGAAAAGATTCAAGAGAACTTACTGCTTTCGGGGAAGAACCTGTTCCCGAATCCAGCGTGTTACACAGCGGCGGTTGCTCTTTCACTTGGGATGCCCGCAATCGTCGCTCCTTCTTTATTCGTGCAAGCGCGTATCGAGCCTTGGTCGGTTCTCTTTTATCAAGTCGTAAAACCAGACGTGAAGGAGGAAACGTAATATGGGCGCAATTATTGCCGGGGCCGTTATCGCAGCAGGAGGCGCAGCCTATGCCGCTAACGAATTATCTAAAGCATCCAAAGAAGCGCAATCGGGCATGGCGGCACTCGCTAAAAAAGGCCAGCTAGACGATCCCGAATTAGCGGATTGGCAAAACGCCGGAAAGTTTGCTACGCAATCCAATTTGCAGAATTGGGGAAGAACCAAGCAGCTCGCCAGTGGCGTCAATGCGTTCCAACAGAATCAAGCGTTGAGGGGATACGAGAAGTTCCAGCCTTACTTTCGGCAAAATCAAGAACTCGTCGGGCGCAACGCTGCATCGTTTGCTCGCGGTGAACTGCCAAGCGATGTAGTCGGCAGCATTGGCAGGGCAGCAGCACAGCGCGGCATCCAAGGCGGATTCGGCATGAGCCAAGGCGCAGGTGGCGGCGGCACGGCATTGGGTTCATTGAATCTGCGCAACCTTGGACTTTCATCGCTCGACCTGAGCAAATGGGGAACGCAATTCGCTCAATCTGCAAATCAAGCAGGGGCAGCAATGATGCCGGGACTCTTTGATCCAAGCAGCCAGTTCCTTAATCCTGCTCTAGCAATGAACGGGATGCAGTTCAACGCGAACGCAATCAATCAGACGAATCAACTGAATGCGGGGTATGAGAACGCAATGGGCATGGGCATGATTGCCAACCAGCAACAATCGGCATTGCAACAGGGTCAGATGGTGCAAGGCGCAAGCAATACCGTTGCGGGCATGATGGGGCAGTATGCACAGATGCAGCAGGCGCAAAAGATGCAGGACAATTACAACAATCGGTATTCCAGTCCTGATTTAAGACAATACGACATAAATACTATGGAACAGATAACCTCATAATATGCCACTAGGAATATCAGAAGGAAACCCGATGGCGATTGCCGCGATGGGCGAACGCTACGGGGATCGTCTTGTCAGCCAACTTGCACAGGCTGGCGGCATGATCGAGAACGGACTGAAACAGGTGACAACTATGAAGGAGTTACAGAGTCTCGGTCAGAACCTTTCGCAGATTTCACCGGAGTCACCCGATTACCAGCAGCAGTTGATGCAGTTGGGTGCAGCGCATCCGTTCGCCATGCAAGACCCGCGAGGTCAGGCTTTAGTCAGCATGGGCAACCAGCAACATTTACAGTGGCAGCATCAACAGTATGCGATGCAGGCGGCAGATCGTGCGGACGAAAGGGCTACGCGACATGACGATATGGCGTATCGCAGGGCTGTGGCGGTTGCGGGGATGAAAGGTAAGCAGGATGCTGTTAGGGTTCCGTTTAACACGGGAGAAGGTCAATTCAACGAGTTTTCGGCTATGCCGCAAGCTGGATTTTCCGGTAGCGCAGCTATAAACAATACTACGGGTCAACCGGGTGTCGTGCTAGATGCAAAGTTAGGAGATGCCATTCCCGAAAAAGAAGAACCGGGATACGAAGCACCGCCGCCGCCAGCGAACTTTTCCGGTAGCGCAGCGGCTTCTAATTCATCAGACACATCGCCCGATTTACGAACATTACACAATAATAACAGGAGTATAGCGGCTCAGGCTTTTCGGGATAAGGAAGGAAATGTTGACCCGAAGATGCTAGCGCAAATAGAAGCGACGGCGCTATCTCTGACAAATGGGCAATTATCAAGAATTGCAAAGACCGCAACTGGTTCTGGATTTGGCTATAAGTCGAGAGACGAAGCAATTTCTGATTTCGGCGGGAAGCCCATTGGTAAAGGGTTATACGAAACCGACGATGGAACCGTGCTTACTGTGACTCAATCAGCAAGCGGCAAGTGGCATTGGAAAACACCTCCAGCAGATCATTCAGCATTGCCGGAGTTCGATAAAAACGGGAACGCTAGACTCGGAAACACAATCTTACAAAAAGGCAATGATGGAACAATCCGAAAGGTCGGAACCATCCCTCAATCAAAACCTATGGCAGAAGGAACGTTGAGTGAGCTACAACAATCTTCACTCAGGTCAGCCGTATCATCTAGGGATAAATCCGAAGCCGCATACTCAAACTTCAAGGGCGAGTATGATGCTGCAATTGCAAGGGAAGATAAAGACAAGGACGTAGCGGCTGCAATAGCGAAGATGAATAATGCCAATGATGCTTATAGGTCGGCATCGGCCAAGCATGATGCGTTGGTGAAATCATTCAATTCGTCATCGTCCTCAAGCGCACCAAAAAAGTTAACTTCCGAAGTGAAGGATCGACTTTTAAAGTCGGCAAATGGGGATATAAAGAAAGCCGCAGAAATGGCTAGAAAACAAGGCTACATCCCATAGCATACCTAAATGGGATCGCAAATCACTGAACTTCCGCCTATCGAAGATTACGAAAAGGCGTTTTCCGATAATTCAGAATCCGTTGATTTACCTCCATTAGAGGACTACGAGAAGGCGTTCTCGGATACATCTTCCGCGCCAAAGGCCGAACCGAAGGATGAAACTATTCTCTCCGGCTCACTCAGCGGAAGCACCCCGATACCAGCGGAACCGAAGCCCGATCCAATGGCTGATACATCGGCTGGCGATTACGCGCAGTCGTTGAGCGATTCATTAAAGCAGCCAGCGAACATGGCGGATACGGCGATGCAGGGATACGAGGATGCCCCTGCATACAACATGAGCGGAATAGGGATGCCTGCCAGATTCGTGCCACAAGGTAGCGTTCTTAGAAATGACAAGATGCGCCAAGCCGCGCTTCTCGATGTTAAGAAAGCGCGGGAATCACTTTATCTTCGTATGCAAGAGATTGGCGTTGCGGACTACCCCGCTCCGGCTGGCGAGGAATTGGATCGGCGCATCACACAGCAAGACAAGTCAGGGGGCGACATTTTCAAAAACGCGCAGGAGCAAGCATCCATTAAGCGCGGGCTGGATAGTAACTATGAGTTGAAGTATGGATTGCAGCCAAGGGACTTAGCGGCAGAGGCGATTGCCGATGAGAAGGAGTTGGCGGCAGCACGGCTTCAACAGTCAGATAATGTTTCCGCAATAAAGGACAACGAAAGCGAGATATACGCGATTGAGCAGCAGTTGAAAGAGCCGGGAATATCCGATGACTTGAAGAAGTCACTTAATCTCAAGCGCGGTGCGCTGGTCGCTGCTGATGCGCAGAAAACACGGAATCTGGAATCACTTTACAAGAGTCAGGAAGAACAAGTACCCGGAAGCGCGGAATGGATGAGCAAGCAGCGCGAGATTGATGTGGAGCATGAGAAGCTAGGCGCGAACTCTGCGTTGTCGGGTGTGCTTTCATTCACTTCATCCCTCAACAAGCAGATTCTCGGCATCTACGATGTCGCTTCAAAAGCACTTGGTCACGATGTAAGCCAAGACAAACTGCATGAGTGGATGCTTGGTCAAGCCATGATGCAGGGAACGTATGCCAATGTTAATCCTACTGCGCTTGCTGACTTCGCAAGGGGCGTTGGTGGCGCGTCTGCGCTGATTATTGGCCCTAGTAAGCTGGGTAAGATTGCCAGCATTACTCAGATGAGCGTTCGCGCTATGGCTGAAAGCTACAAGACTGCCAAGATGAAAGGTGCATCCGAAAACGAGGCAGCGGCAATCGGCGGACATACTGCACTCGACTTGGCTGCGTTCATGGTTGGAGGAAAAGCCCGTGGTGGGCTGATGTCAAAATGGATTGCTCCAATGGCGAATCCGGTTGCGCGTGGAGCGGGGTCGCTTGCAACACAGATGGCGGCGAACAGCGCAATGAGCGCAAGCCTGCGTGCCGTTAATGGGGGTGAATGGATGCCGACAGCGGGAGAGTTCGGGGCAGACCTTGCGTTTGCGGGGCATCACGCCGTTGCCGACTACTCAAACAGCGTCAAGTTCGTTCAGCAGAAAAAGCAGATGACGACAACCCGCGATGCGATGTTTCTGAGCGGGCTGGATAAAGTGAATGTGAATGGGGAATCCGTTCATCTTGCGACTTATTCGGACATCGTGAAAGAGGGGAAGCGCAGGTTCGATGAACTGAATCAGAAGGACAAGCTCACTCCCGCAGAGGAAGCAGAGAAGAAACGGCTGGCGTTTATCGCGTCTGATCAGTTTGAGAGAAAGCATATCGAAGATGTTGCCCGTGCTGCCGGAATTATGCCTGTCGAGGAAACAACTGCCAAAGAGTTTTCTGCCGACATGGAGAAACACAAGGCGTTGCTGCGCGACAAGGTTCTCGGCCCTGTTATCACCAACGAGAAGGGGGAGCAGGTTCGTGATAAGGATCGGGCAGATGCCACGGACAAGGAGAGGCGGGCGTATGAGCTATTGAACGATCCCAACACAACGCTTGCAGAAAAAGCTGCTGCATTTGGGCAGAAACTCACAGACCACGATTACGGCGCAGAGACGGAGACTGCGCCTGAGAGTCAGGCAGGGATGAAGCAGGAGCCGATTGATATAAACATCGAGCCGGGGCGGAGGTATAGCAATTACGGAGACATTAACCTTGAGCCTATTGATGGAACGAACAAGCCAGCCG
>Ga0181357_1000792_pt1 | contig 12267 bp, 8 predicted proteins | sample Fa13VDMM110DN_FD_130094 | JGI IMG/M metagenome (GOLD analysis project Ga0181357, IMG submission 130094) | Freshwater viral communities from Lake Michigan, USA - Fa13.VD.MM110.D.N | ecosystem: Environmental > Aquatic > Freshwater > Lake | place: USA: Michigan | collected 2013-09-24 | reverse complement strand
TAGAAGAAGGTGGACGGCGTATTGATGCATATCGTTCCGTCATGCCAAAGGTGCTTGGCAAGGCTGGATTTCGTCCGGTTGCAAGGGTGGCGTTTGACCCGGAACAAGCTACAGATATTTGGGATTACAAAAAGTTTGCACAATTCCAAGGTGGCAAACCAGATTTAGTTTTCTTCGTGTATGAGCCTGAATTTAAGGGCGACATTAATGAGGAAACAGCAAAAGCACCTTTGGTAGATTATTCTAAAGCAGTAGATATACAAACTAAATCTGCAATGGATAAACCGACCATCCGTTACAGCATTACCGCGCCCAAAACAGATGCGTTTAAACGCTGGTTCGGTGACAGCAAGGTGGTGGATAAAGATGGTAAACCAATGATGTTGAAACACATGACATCAGCAGACTTTTCTGAGTTTAGAACTAACGAAGAATTGGGGGCGCACTTTGGAACCGATAAACAAGTTGCCTCTGTAAGCGGAAAAGTTGTGATGCCCGTTTATTTAAGCATTAAAAATCCGTTGCGTCTTCGTGATGACGGTGGATTTGACGGGCGGCGTGTTGCGTATCAAATACCGGACATGATTTCAGATATTGGACGCAGCGTTGACATGGTTGCTCAAATGTCTACCGCTCAAGCAGCGCCGATCTTGCAGAAAGCAATAAAAAATGCCGGTTACGATGGCGTTGTATATTTGAACCGCAGGGAAGGTTATGGGTTATCCGCAAATGTATGGGCTGATGCAATCCTCAATGTAGGTGAGTCTGACGCAGCGTGGAAGCGGAAGCATCCTGAAGCCAAAGATTCGTGGATTGCATTCTATCCGACGCAAATCAAGAGCGCCATTGGCAACCGTGGCACGTTTGACCCAACCAACCCTGACATCCGTTATTCAAAAACGCCTGAGTTTAAACGTTTTGCTCATGGCAATCAGATTATTAGTTTAAACGAAAAGCATAAATTTGAAGGCGGCGTTCCGGTAGTTGTCCAAGTTGTTCATGGAACAACCGGTGACTATGAGTATTTTGACCGTTCAAAGTTAAACCAAGAGTCTGATCTTGGTGCTGGTTTTTACTTTACAAACACATTAGCTGATGTCAACTCCAATTATGCTGGCATGGGACCAGACTTAACCAATAAAGTTGACCGGACAGCGGAGCGTATTGCCAACGAAACAGATCGTGAATACAACGACCCTGATGTTATCGAAGAGGCGCGGAATCAATTCCTTGCCAACGAAGGTCAGGTCATGCCTGTTTATGTCAGGTTTGATAATCCGGTTGTATTAGGCGGCAAAAAAGAAACGTTCTTGGATTTTGACCAAAACTATAACGAAAAAACAGAAGAATATGGCGAACCCACCGGTAAGCTTGTAGATTTTGTTGAGGCGCTTAAATATGTTGCCAGTGATGAGCGGTATGGAGGTGTAAATATTGCTGGTGATGAGCGGTATGGAAATGTAGATGTTGATAAGGTAGTAAGTGATCTTTATAAAAAAGCTACGGATAACGAAGGACTTTCAGCAAGCGATTTGATTAAAACAGCTAAAAATTCTGAGGGTTTAGTTTATGCCGAAGATTACGAAAATAATGAGTTAGCATCTACTGAAATTATTCGCCAAGCATTTGAAGCGATTGGTTATGACGGTTTTATTGATCAAACTGTTGTCAATAAGTTTTCCCGTCGTGAAAATATCAAGGGCAATATTGTTCAAAAACCAATGGAAGGCGTTACGGAAGACACAGTCCATTTCATTGCGTTTAAACAAAATCAAGTCAAATCATCCGTTGGAAACCTAGGCTCTTATGGTGAGAGGGCATTAACAAAAGATGAGTTGGAGCAAGAGGGTATAACCGCAGAGGAAGCTAAGAAACGGCAAAGTCTTGGCTATATCCGTTACAGCAAGGTAGCAAAAACAGAAGAACAGAAAGCAGTAGACAAGGGTAATCTTAGAGTCAAGAATGTTGCGCGACGGGAGGGGAAGCTAGGGTCTGCTGCCATTGTTTCTGCTAGGCCGGGAAATGTTGTAGCAACGATTACTGGAATAACTCCAGATAAGATTAAAAACCTTCACCGCCGTGCCGCTGCAATTATTAATACCAAGGCGGCTAAAGCATTCTTTGCCACGCTGGGCGCTACCGACGTTGAAGCTATAACCATTGGTGGTCTATGGAAGGGTGTTGCTGAACCGTCGTTCTTTTTGACCGCCAAGGATGCGAATGGCGATAACCTTCCCTACGATAAGATGCGTGGGATTGCTAACATTCTTGCTAGTGCATTCCAGCAAGATGCCGCCATCACTTCTGAAGGTATAATCAAGCCAAAGAAAAATGATGAAGTTAATACGACGTTATTCCTTGGCAAGTCTGATGGTTCCGTTCTAAATGAACGTGAAATAAGCGGCGTATTTAAAGAACTTTCTACGCTTAAAATAGATGGTGCATCAATAACTACGGACAACAAAGCATTTAAAGTCTTGTGGTTTCCAAATGACAAAATAAATGATGAACAAAACGAACAAAATCTTGAAACTTTTTCAACAAGTTTGCGGGATGCTGTAAAAGCGTATGGGATAGACGGATATTATCTTGGCTATACACATAGTAATTTAGATGACCTACTGGAGAAAAAAGATGGCGTTTACCGCAGCCGCTCTAAAGAGAGTCTCAGAGAAGCTTGGGATACCGATGTTGCCGGACGATCATCCTTACTATTCGGAGGGGCCACAGATCACTTTCTTGTCCCGTACATCCTCTCCGTTAAGGCAGAAGGAGGGCAATTCGACTTCGCCAGATGGCAATACCTCAACCAAGCAACCGACGCAGAAAGAACAGGACTAGAACAAAAGGTTCTGGCTTACGATGCCATTGTTAATGAGGTTGGACTAAGCCCGGAAGAAGCCGCATCTGTAAACCTGCTTATAGGCAGAACGGGTCTTGGTGATAAGGATACGTTTGCCATAGGCAAGGTTGGCGGTCTTCCCGCTATTGTTCGCCATTTGGATGAGCAACGTAATGCATCTGGTTTGCCCAAGCTTGATGTAAACAACGAGGATGACAGGGAAACCCTTTCCAAGCTGATGTCCGCAGAGGCGGTAGCAGCCGTTCGTGGTTCAGGTAATGCTATTGATTGGTATGACGCCGAAATCAAGAAGACCCTTGATATCATGGCAGTCAAATACCCTGAACTTAAGACTGATCCCGTAGCCAGATTAGCGTTCAGAATAGCGATGGCTATCACATCCCAAACGCTAAACGTTGAAGCCAATTTTCGCTTTGCTATGAAGCAGTATGAGGGGTTCCGTAAATCTAAAGGCCTTCGCAAATTCCCCATAGATGGTGAGGGAAAAAGCATCATACCAATGAAGGCTAATTTCACTAAGGCTAATTATCTTTTGGCTCGTTTAGGGCCAGCCACTTTCCCACGGTTTTTGGTTACAGACTTTACCGTTAAAGAACTCTCCAACGTGGGGATAAAGATTAACGGGGAATCCATGGATACCAACCTTCTTGGTTCGGTTGTCTTCGGGCCTAAAATTGGCTACGGATTCCTGTCAAATCTGATGGGCAACTTTGAGCCAACCACATTTGATATGTGGTTTATGCGGATGGTTGGACGGTTAACCGGTAACCTTCCTCAGTTTAAACAGAACCTGTTTGATAGTCAGTTGGCTAATTTCATAGGGTCGTTTGACAATGTCGGAACAGATGGGGTTTACGCAGACAAGTTTGATCCAAAGCTTTTGCGTGACGTTGCCAACAGCACTGACAATGCAGAAATACTTAAGCTGGCAAAAAAAGTAGTTACCGCACAGGAGGTTGACTACAAAAAGTATCGTGAACAATACGACCCCAAGTTTGGCATACCGACACGGCGCAGAACTCCATTCGTTTCCGCTGCTTTCGGGATTGTAAAGTCTTTAGAGAAGCCCAAAGACAGTCCTGCCAGCGGGACTGAGCGCAATAACTTGCGTGATGTAATGAAAAAGCTTGTCGCCAAAATGACAAAACTTAATGGTGGTGTGCGTATACCGCCAGCAGCTTTGCAAGCCTTGGTCTGGTATCCAGAGCAATTCTTGTATGAATCAATGGGCGCTAAGTTGCGGGTTACCGGGCAATCTTATTCCGGCGCTGCCACCAAGATCATTAAAGAAACCAAGATAACTTCGCAGCAAAAAGAAGATGTAGAGAAGATAGCTTCCAGAAAGACTGTCCCCGGAGTTGCGGTTGAGAAAGCTGCCGATCCGTTTACACAAACCGAAAAGGACGCTTTCTTAAATAAATACAAAAAAGACAAATTTAATATCATCGTCAAAGAGTCAGATGATGCAGATGTTATACAAGACATAGAAAACGAAACTCCCGGCAAGAAGGTAACGGTTAAAACCCAGCCGTTTTCTATTGCTAGATTTATTGGTGATACCTCTAAAGAGAAGCGTTCGGTTGTCCCTGATAACAACTTCTACAGGGCACAGCCTACCGTGATGTCATTGGCTGCTTACATGAGTAAGCCTATATATCTGTATGTTGGAACTGAAAAGAATACCTTGTATCAGAAGCCATATGGCTTGATGCACATACTGGACAACGCTGCCAAATCAACCGCCCGTCGCTTTGAGAATCTTACGGATAAAGATTCTGATAATGCAGTGCTTGGCGTAATGAACATCCTTGGCGCACGGGACGTTGTTGCCTATAGCGAAACAGCGGGTAAGGTTCTGCTGCGGTCTGAGTCAAACAAAGCCTATGTTGTATTAGGCGATGGCATGAAGGGTTGGTCAGTAATTTCTGTAGTGCCCTCAATGGACGCTAGGAAATTTGGCAACGCCATCATCAACCGTGGACAAAAAGTTATTCTGGCAAAAGATTATGACCCACGCGAATTGGTTATTGATAGCCCGCTGGTTCGCTCTGCGGATATCCCGCTGGTTCGTTCAATTGAGTTTGAACCATACCCTAAAGCACCTTCTGTTGAGGTTAAGAAACGCCGCGTGGTAGAGATACCGAAGATGTCTATCGCCAGATACTCTGGTGCAACCATACCGAAGTATCCGACTACTCTTTTGGGCGGCGCTAGTATTCCAAGGGCGTGGCAATCACCAGCATCAGATAAGCTGACTAACTTGCAGTATGTTTTTACTGACAAGTTTATTGACCTGAAAAATGTAATGAAAGCCATTACATCTACCATGGGTCAGGTATCAGATCAGTTTAATGCTTACCTGAAAGAAGAGTTGTTCCATGGACGCGTAGCCAAACAGGTCTTTGACTTTGCCAAAGATGAGCTACGCCCATTGCTTGCGTCAATGCAAAGTTTAAACGTAACGATACCGGAAATTGAACTCTATCTTCAGAACAGGACAGCAGAAAGCTATAACACTAAGATAGCTGCCATGGGTGGAATGGCTGATGGCGGTTCTGGAATCAAGACTGCTGATGCCCGCGCTTACCTTGCCTCTATACCGCCTGCAAAGCTATACGCCTATACCAGCCTTGCCAAGCGCGTAGACGCAATGACCAAGAAAACGCGTGAGTTGATGGTTGCTGGTGGTCTTGAAGACAGGGCTACTATCAATGCGTGGGAGACTGCCAACCCCCAATACGTCCCTCTGCAACGTGATCTGGGGCGGGATGAGGGGGTTTCAGGCATGGGTCAGGGGTTCTCTGTCACCCAGAAAGTTGCCCGCGCCATGGGTTCAGCGAAGAGCGTTAAGGATATTCTTGCGAATATTGTCGCCACGCGTGAGCGCACCATTGTTAAGTCTGAGAAGAACAAGATAGGCCAAGCTATCCTTGGTCTTGCTCTTAAAGCGCCTAACCCAGATTACTGGTTGGCTATTGATCCGAATGGCAACAAGAATAAGGCGGCAAACTTTACCGACCTTTTGAATATGGGGCTATCGATTAACGAAGCCACCATGATTGCTCAAGAGCCGAAGGTTCGGTATACGGACACCAATACGGGGATGATAGCTGAACGTGTAAACCCGACGATTCGTAACATGCCCAATGTTCTGCATGTGATGGTTAACGGTAAAGAGCGTCTGGTTATATTCAATCCTGATGAAAGGCATCCTTCCAATCGTTTGGTTAGGACTCTTAAGAATCTGGATATCGGAGAACTTGGGCCGATCATGGGATGGGTTGCAAAGGTTACGCGCTGGATAGCTGCGATTAACACTCAATACAATCCTATATTCGGGGTCATTAACTTCCTGCGCGATTATCAAACTGGCTTGCTTAACCTAACCAGCACTCCGCTTGCGGGTATGCAGGGTCAGATTGCTGGGGATACCTTCCCGGCGATGATGGGCATCTTTGCACAGATGCGCTCATACAAGACCGGTGTTCCTGCTACGGGTAAATGGGCTAAGTTGTATGAGGACTTTGAAAAAGCCGGTGGGCCTACGGGCTACAGGGAGATGTTTGCTACGTCTGAAGACAGGGCTGACGCGCTTGCCAGTGAGTTTAAACAGCTTACCGAAGGCAGAGCCAAGAAAATTGGTCGTGGTGTCATGGACGCTTTGTCAAACTACAACACAGCAATGGAGAATGCTGTGCGGTTGGCTGCGTTTGACGCTGGATTGAAGAAGAATTTAAGTCCAGATCAGGCCGCATCCATAGCAAAGAATCTTACGGTCAACTTCAATCGTAAGGGCGACATAGCTTTGCAAGCCGGTGCGTTGTATGCCTTCTTTAATGCATCTGCACAGGGTAGTGCGCGTATCGCCCAGACTCTGGCTGGCCCCGCTGGCAGGAAGATTCTGGGTGGTGCTTTAACCCTTGGCGTCTTGCAAGCAGTTGCATTGGCTGCTGCCGGGTTTGGTGATGATGAGCCGCCTGAATTCATTAAGGATAAAAACCTTGTAATACCTACGGGTGATGGTAAATATATAACCATCCCAATGCCTTTGGGCTTTAACATTATCCCCAGCTTCTCAAGGATGATGACTGAGGTTACCTTCTACGGTAAGGGCAACCAAGCCAAGAAGATAGTGGGCTGGATGAACGGAGCCTTTGGTTCGCTCAATCCTTTGGGTGGTGGTGTTGCTGCTCAGACAATATTCCCAAGTGCGGTTGACCCAATTATTGCGCTGCTCCAGAACAAAGATGCCTTTGGTCGCAGGATATATAAAGAAGATATCAGTGGGCTTACTCCGACTGCTGGGTATCTCCGCACCAAGGAAACGGCTACTCCTTGGGCAAAGGGGCTGGCTGAGTTCATGAACATGGCTACTGGTGGCACTCAGTTTAAACAAGGCATCATTAGCCCTACGCCGGATCAGATTGATTATCTGATTGGTCAGGCTACGGGTGGTATTGGCCGTGAATCCGCAAAAATAGCCCAGACCATATCGTCTAGCGCTACGGGCGAAGAACTACCGTCTTACAAGATACCGTTGGTTAGCCGCTTCTTTGGTGACACGAAGGAAGGAGCAAGTGAAGCCAATAAATTTTACACTAACTTGATTCGTGTAAACGAACACGGGGTAGAACTTAAAGGCTACAGGGAGCGTCGTGGTTCTGGTAATGCTGCTTTGTATATCAAGGAAAACCCAGAAGCTAGGTTGGTTCCTATGGCGCGGCACACGCAGGAAGTCTTGTCTAATTTAAACAAGCAGAAGCGTCTAGCTTTGGAGCGTGACCTTCCAAGGGAACGGATTAAGCAGATTGAAGAGTTAGCCAAACTTCAGATGCGCCGGTTTAACGAACGCGTAGAGGCTATGCGTTGAGGCCAATCTGGACGCAAGTAGATAACCTGTTTACGCCAGATGAGTGCAAGCAAATAATAGAGGTCAGCAAGTTAAATCTTGCTACGGCTGAGACAAATAAGGATGGCGAACCAAGCAAGAAGACTTGGGGAAGACGAAGCAAGATATGCTGGATAGACTCTCAATCTTGTTTAAACAGTTTGGTGGCACGTGCGGCCCGGACTCTGACTGCCGTCAGTTTTAAGGAACACTGTTTAAACATAGACTTCATTGAGAACCCTCAGTTTACCCAATACAAGCCATTTGATTATTATAGAAAACATAAGGATGTTGGGTTTAGTGGGCCTCACAGGCTGATGTCGGCAACCATAGAACTAACCGATCCCAAGGATTATTGGGGTGGTGGGCTTTGGATAGACTCACTGGGTGAGACTAAGCCGCGTTTAAACCAAGGATCAATGGTCGCCTTCCCCAGTATCCTTCGTCATTCTGCTTTGCCGGTATGGTTTGGAACGCGCTACTCCATGGTTATATGGGCGCATTTTCTAGGCGAAAAAAACCCCCCGACATCACAGGGTAATGCGGGGGGCTAAAAAGGCGGGGTGAGAGGGAGGTATCACCCGCCTTATTCTATTCGCCAGACTCTCATTCCACCATCAGAGGTACGGACAACGAACTTCTTGCCGCCTATTTTATGATTTCTCAAAAGACCCATGATTGCGGCATAGGTTTTGTTTGGAATCATAACTGACTGGTTGGCTTTCATCGTGGCGAACGGGTACTTGCTCCTCCGGTTATAGGTCTTGGGAGGAACTGGCACATCCATTTCAAGATTGTAACTGTTTGCAGCTTTCATATAATTCCAATTCCGTTCCGTATCGCTTCTCAAAAGCCCTCTTGTGCGGGTGCCTAGATACGGCAATTTCGTTATTCATCCCGCCACGGTGATGAACATAACACAATGGTATAGTTTCCATATGTGTTTGTCTTCTACCGCTTTTTAATATGTGGTGAACCTCTGCCGGGGAGTATATCCAATCCTGCTTACATACGATACACCCCATTTCGACTATATTGTCCAGCCACGCCCGCTCTTGATTAGTCAAAACGGAGGATGACCCGCGTCCCAATCCCAATACCCTTTGACCATCAAATCCCACTGGTCTTGAATATCCGGTCTGGTTAGCTCAGAACGGGACTTAACTCCCAACATCCTGTGGATAGCTTCGACAGCCTGTTCCTCAGATGCCTCTGTGGCTTCACCAATCTCCATTAGCCACTCCCAAAAGCGCTTGTTGCGGCATAGTATCCCTGCCGCCGAAACAACGCCGCTGGGCTTCTCCTTGGCTCCCCTAGGATAGGGGGTCTGGTCATCGTTTAAACGCACAGCAACGACCTGATACCTAGCCCCGACAAAGTCCCGGAGTATTTCTTCAGGGACTTCGTCTGGGTGCATCAGCAGAGTCAGGACGTAGCCATTCTTGTCCTGTTTCAGGGCAAGTTTGACCGCCTCAAACTGGATGGTTTCCATTAGAAGGGGATTTCTTCATTTTGCACGGTTACCCGTTTGGATGGTTGATTTTCAGTTTTGATTTTGACATAGGGTTTTTTGATGCTGACGCTAATATACTTAGTACCCTTTGCGGACTGCTTAGTCCAGCCAGCCAGATCAAGGATAATCTCTTCGCCTTCCTTATACTTCTTGTTGATGTAATCAACCAAGTCTTCACCGATATTGATGGTTCCGGTCCAACCGGGCTGCTTTCCTTCGGCCTTGCGCGGGACTAAGAAACCGCTATTTGGGTAACCCATTATTCTTTCTCCTTGGCTGCTTGTTTAAACGAAACCTCAAGTGCGTCATACATCGGCTTACTGAAAGCTTTCACGCGGGACAGTGCTGCCTTGTTGATCTTCCAGAACTCCCGCAGGGAATCCTTGGAATCCAATGAGGGAATCCATTCGTTTATGAATGACACTATCCAGTCCACCGCACCCGCCTCATCCTTACCTTCTGGCGGGACAGCCTCCTCTACCTTCTGCTTGGTAAATTCAATCTCAAGGGCGTCCTTTGCCAGAACAATCATTTCAGACTTGACCACAACTTCCTTTAAGTCCTTATTTTCCTGCGGAAGGTCTTCGCCGTTATATATGTATAGCCCGATACCATGAAGGGCTATGGCTTTCGCAAGGCAACGCTGCATAGCTACATTGACTTGGAACGAATCAGGTTCGCTGATCGCCTTATTCTTGTAGTCCATGACCGGCAATTGGGCGGTGCGTTTCCGTCCAAAGGCTGAGACAGTGCAGAACACCATCATGGTGGATTGGAAATGCTGCGGTTCGCCATACTCCCAGCTTGCGTCATTGTCCAAGCGCATAAGCTGATCTACCGCCCACGCCCATGACAGGTATGACAGGTTGTTCTTCTTCTCAACGTGTTCATTGACGTTGATTGCTGCTAACTCTGCATATTTCATACTGCCTCCGATTTATATTGTTCACAAAAATCTGCTACGCGGCAAAAGTTATTCTTACAACGGGTAGGTTCGGCTGGCCGCAAAACAACCGACATATCCTTATTAGCCGCAGCAAATGAATCTGCCTCTGGCTTGTTATCAAATACCCGCGATGCACGTTTCAACCCGGTCTTCATCACGGCATAAGTCTCTTTCCTGCGCCATTGATCTTCATTCGTGCAGAGTGGCAAGTCACCGCCTAAAGAACGGGTAGTATCCGCATCTGCATGTTGATGTAACCGGTCAATAACAAATGCTTCACGTTTTTCCATAGACCACAGCGGGATATCTACGCTTACAAGAGGCGCTTGTGGGTAGCCTTCCTTAACAGAATCCCTCCTGTTCCAATCCCGGCATAAGGCATGAATCTGCAAGGACTTCACCTTCAAACCCTTCACCTTCTCTACAAGCCACGCATACATATTCAATTGGTATTCCCAATCTGGCTTATCGTTCATTACCGCCCAAACACTGGTGAACTTGTAGTCACCAATAATTACCCCATCAGGTTCTACGACTTGCGTATCAATCGCCCCGCTGATATTCCAGCCATTGATTTTTACAAACAGGCGTTCTTCGGTAACAGTATTTGCAGCCGCGCCCTTCTCAAAGACTTGGTGCACCGCCGTGCCCATGAACATCCAGAGCATTTCGCTGATGTCCTGAGACAACTCATGGGCATGGGTCTTCCTGAGATTGACAATGCGCGGGCTATCAATAAGCTGAGTAACGGTAATGTCGCTCTTGCCTGAGTCGTAATTCTTTGACTTGGCGAAGTTAAGGATGATTTCGGGTAGGTTAAATTTATTGGTTATTTGCACACAGCCTCCATATGTATTACTATTAATACTATCATTTAGTAGTAGTAAACGCAACAATCATTAGATAGGATGACAAGATATGATAAATAGTCGAACGAAAGGTGCAGCCGCAGAACGGGAAGTATTTGCTTTGATCAGCGAATGCTTGGGTATCAAGGTAGAACGCAACCTAGTACAGACTAGGGATGGCGGCTACGACACTGCTGTTGGGGGATGGGCGCTAGAGGTCAAGCGGCAGGAGATACTACATCTACCGGATTGGTGGCGGCAGTGCTGTGAACAGGCAAAAAATGCAAAGTTAAGACCCATGCTTATATATAGAAAGTCCAGACAGCCGTGGATGGCGCGGGTCTTCACCAAAGACTTGGTCAATACTTACGGTTGTTTAAACGCAGCCCCCGGCATCGTGGAGTTAGACCTACCCGGAGCCATCCATTTAATCTGTTTAAACATGTTGGAGATGAAATGACGCCCTACGCCGCATTCAAAAAGTCCTTGATCCAAGGTGTCCTTACACACAAGGTTTTCAATATTGCCGCCATGATCATGATAGATGAGGGCAAATGTCCCTTTAAAGAGGTTTGGACGGGAGCCTACATCTGTGACTATCAGGCGATCAGAGATTGGCTGCTTGCCATGAACATGCCCGAACAATACCTAATGTCAGGCGTAAGCGTTTATCTAGCCACATACTATCCATTAACCTACCAAGCATTCCTAGATGGTAAGTCGAAAGATGTATTGTGCAATATCATTATGAAAGAGAAGAAGAAGAAGAAATCCGCTGTAAATGCAAACGTTCTGGGTAAAAGAGAGGGCAGGTATTACCAGCGGCAGAAAGATTCGGGTGTTGTGGAGATCAAGGCAAGAAGCCTAGACAAAAGACATGACTGGAACACAGTGAAATAAACCCTTGTCAGGTTCCACCATTTTTTGTTATGCTTTCCCTGACCTGAAAAACACAGGCCGCGTGTAGTAACGCGAACATGAAGACACCAGACCCCATACGCATGGGTTTCGGTTGTGTTGAGTTTGTCTTCAACTCATTACTACCGCGACCGGATACCCAGCCGTATGGGGTTTTTTACGTCCGTTCTCCAAGCGATATCAAGAGCCATGACCGTGGCTGCGTGGAAGCAAAGCGGTTGCGCTATGTAGACCCCAGCGCAGTGAGCGTTGATATGCGACTCACACGAACAGGTAAACGGTTGCCAAGCG
>Ga0181357_1000791_pt1 | contig 12270 bp, 32 predicted proteins | sample Fa13VDMM110DN_FD_130094 | JGI IMG/M metagenome (GOLD analysis project Ga0181357, IMG submission 130094) | Freshwater viral communities from Lake Michigan, USA - Fa13.VD.MM110.D.N | ecosystem: Environmental > Aquatic > Freshwater > Lake | place: USA: Michigan | collected 2013-09-24 | reverse complement strand
GGAGAAGAAGATAGGGAGAAGGATATCTTGTGGCCGTTGTGCTTGCACGTTCACCACAATGACAGTGTTCACTTTAACAATAACCCGGAAAATCTTAAAACAACTTGCCCAAACGTTCACGCATTAATCACGATTCACAATGAAGATTATAACAACCGTTATACTGAACTACGTGTTGCACTTGCAACAGTAGCAAAGAAAAAGGGTTCAAAGTTGTCCAATGTTCTTGCATTTATCTAAATATTAGTATATAATAGACACATGACTCAAACTTACGCCCTTATAGATACTGCAAATACCTTCTTCCGCGCTAAACATATCGCTAGCCGAAATAGTGATACATGGGAAAAGATAGGTATGGCCCTACATCTTACTCTAGCATCGGTTAATCAAGTGGTTCGCAAGTTTGGTGCGGAGCACGTTGTATTTTGCTTAGAAGGCCGCAGCTGGCGCAAAGATGTTTATAAACCCTACAAGGCTCATCGTATTCTTGCTACTCAGTCATTGACTGAAGCAGAAGCAGAAGAGAACAAGATGTTTTGGGAAACGTATGAGATATTCACTACATATCTGCGAGAAAAGACCAACGTTAGTGTGCTTAGGCATGAACAGGCTGAAGCTGACGATCTAATCGCTAGGTTCATTCATTTGCATCCTGAGGACAATCATTATATCATTAGTAGCGATTCTGACTATGTACAACTGATTACCGACAAAGTATTTCAATACAACGGTGTGTCCAACCAGCTACTTACTCTTGCGGGATATCACGATGATAAAGGTCGATTGATTATTGATAAGAAAACTAAAGAACCTAAACTATTAGGTGATCCTCAGTTCCATCTATTTCAAAAATGTATGCGTGGAGATGCAGGTGATAATGTGTTTAGTGCATATCCAGGTGTACGGACTAAAGGTAGCAAGAACAAAGTAGGATTGAATGAAGCATATGAAGATCGTACTAAGCAAGGCTTTAACTGGAACAACATGATGTTGCAAAGATGGACTGATCATGACGGGGTAGAACATCGGGTACGTGACGATTATGAGCGCAATCGTATGTTGATTGATTTGACAGCGCAACCTGACCCTATCAAGGAAGCAGTTGATACTAGGATTCGTAAGGAGGTTCGGGTTACAACTACTCCTCAAGTTGGTGTGCATTTTATGAAATTCTGTGGCAAATATGATTTGGAGAAACTTAGTGCTCAAGCCGAAACGTATGCTAAGTGGCTTAATTCGCCGTATAAAGGAAGTCTTTATGCCACATAATATGTTACATAGACAAATCTATGCAGGTCTTATGGAGATTTTAAAGGATAGTAACTATTACTATCATAGCAAGTATTCAACTCTCAAAGATCCAGGTAAAGAAGAGATAATAAAATTTATAAATATGATGGCATATCATATGATAGAAGAAGATAATCAACAGTTGACTGAACGTGCTAAAAAAATAGTATGGGAGAATTTGAAAAATTGAAGATTACAACCATAGAACCACGATTTAGAATCAAGACATTGATGCCCGGAGATCCGGATTGGCATTTTAGCAATGATAATCTTACGTTGACTCCAAGAGCCAGCTTTTCTATTAGTCAACGATGTCCTGTAGGGTACAGACAGATTATTGAAGAATGTATCAACAATGGGTGGTTGAAGCCGGTTGCACATATGAAGAATAGTGAATATATGTGGGAACAATTAAGCAAATGATAAAATTTAAATTTAGCATTACTAATCCGTTTAGTGATCGGTGGGCCGACATATATAACACCGGTGGGTATTTAACTGAAAATAAGAGTTGGGAAATTCAAGTAATGAAATCTAATGATATAGTTGACGTATCTATACATTTTACTATGCACAATGATCATGCTGGATTAATAGTAGAGGTTGGATTGCTAGGATATTCCATTATGATTAATATATATGACAATAGACATTGGAATTACGAAAACAAAGGTTGGGAGAAATAATGAAGAATATCGATCTTAACGAAAAGTTCCAGCAATACTTCCACGAACAAGAAGGATTCACCTTGCGTAGCGAACGGTTCCTTGATGATCTTGCTACCATAATGTTGAATGCCCAGAAAGATATAATGTCCGATCCGATCGTGATGACAAAGTGGTTGGAAGCGGCATTTATTCAGGGAGCCAGAGCAATGGCCCAGGATACCGTAGACACACTAAGAGACTACGCCACTGCGGTTGCTGGAATTGATGAAGTGTGTTATACTAGTCAGCAGGCATTCGATGCATCTGCTGATAACTTGATGACTTATTATACTCAAATTTTACAGGATGATGAAAAATGAACGACAAAATTAAACAATTTGCTCTACAAGCTGATATCATTGCACCATCAGAAAATGATATTGCACCACCAATGGAAAAGTTCGCCCAGTTGATTATTGCTGAATGTTTAGATGCTGTTCACAGTACCTATTCAGACTTTGGTAGTGCCTATCCTGAAAAATTAGCGGCAGGTCGCGGTGGTTTGCACTATGGGTATATCACTATACAGGATAGATTTGGACTTAGATATTAGATAAACAACATTTTGGAGTTAAACATGATTGAAATTGTTATCATTGTCGCAGTCGTTGTTATTGTTGGTGTCAATGTTCTAACAACAGTATCAACAAGATTCTGCCGCTGGTTATATACGGACATGATATGAACGAACGAATTAGAGAACTTGCTGACCAGGCAGATGTACTTGCAGATAATGTAATACAAACGCCCGGAGAATATCATCCGGATTATGGAAGAGTTTGGAATGAAAAGTTCGCCGAGTTGATTGTTCAGGAATGTATTGGACAATGCCAACGTGAATGGTATGATTTAAACAATACCAAACCTGTAGAAAATGAAACAGCAAGGGATATAGGTATACGAGTAGGACAAAAGACCGGTGTGCTCAAGTGTATTAATCAGATTAATAAACATTTTGGAGTTGAATGATGACAGATAGATTTAATTTAGAACAACAGATACTAGACTGCTGGAAAATTACTGATGACATTCCTATGATGGAGGCTCAAGATGCTAATGCGGCAGACATGACCAGTCTGGCTTGTGTGTACGAATTCAAGTTTAGACAACTGTGGAAGACCTTTGAAGCTATGATTGCTGAAGGAAAATTTAGTGATGATATTAAAGAAACTGAAGTATCTATTTAAGGAGAGTTAAAATGAAAATGAATATTGAAATTGGTGATGAAATTGCTGATAAAATTGTGCAAACCAACTTAAAAGATTCTATTGATGGAATAAAGCGAGATATTAAAAATTTAAAGAAAATCAATAAACGGGAAAAGTATCAGGATGAGGATCTATCCGATGATCAAGAACTGCTTCCACACCTAGAAGCAGTCTATGATTACTTTGGTGGAAATTTAAAAAGATAAAAGTATTTAAACTTTTAAGGAGAATGGTATGTTGAATATGCAAAAATGGATGGAATTGGTTGACTATAAGATCACTGAGGGTAGTAAGTATGGTTGGTCGTGTTATGGACCAAATGCCTATACATTGGATTCGTGGAATGGTGTTCACGGTAAAGGTGGATATAGTGTTAGCATCATCTTTAGCACAAAGAGTCAAAAAATCTATGAAGTCACTGTGTGTGACTATACTAATGATCGGGCTTATCGCATGATCAATCCCAAGAATGTTGAAAAACATCGCAAGGAAGCAGAGACACGTGGAACGAGTTTGAACGAAGCCTGGGATGATGTTAACTTTGTTGATCTAGAAGTTGATGACGATTTTGTTGAAAAATGTCTGGCCATTAAAGATGGTGAAGAGTACAGCACCGATATACTAGTTCCTGTTGATTTACCAGACGATGTTCTGTTGCAAGCGGCATTAGAAGCCCACAAACAGAACATTACTCTTAATGCTTATATCAATGCAGTGTTGAGAGAGCTACTTGAAAAAGTTAAAAGCAATGATATTAAAGAAACCTTTGAACTTGACTTTAAATCTAAATTATGCTAGAATATTCACATACACTAGCAAAACGGAGAAAAAAACTCATGATGTTCACTTTGGAAATTTACAAGAAAGATGCTCGTAAGAAGGCCGGTGAGCGACTTGTTGGAAAATATGATTATGATCGCAAAGATTGTGATGCTATGGAACGTGAGATCAAATCGCTTTATCCCACTTACAGAAAAGCCGACGGCTACCGTTTTGAAATCCATGAAACGTATGTGACTAAAATAAACCTGATAAATGACAAAGAGTTTACCGAGCGGTATGATACTCCTTACTATAGCAGTCCGTCCTCAGAAACGTATTGGAGCTCGTAAGATGGACGAACGAATTAAACTACTTGCTGAAAAAGCTGAAGATTGGGCTGATAATCAAAACTTTTACGAAAGTGATTATAGGGATTATCTCATGGAAAAATTCGCCCAGTTGATTGTAGCCGAATGTGCTAGCATATATGATAAGATTGATAATGGTAATCTACATATGGGCACCGATAATTACCTTGAAGCATTACATAAAACATTTAGGAGTTGAAAAATGAACAATAAAACTTGGACAATTGAAGTAGAAGAAGATACTACCACCGGCGATTATATTTTAGAATTCCCGCCCGAGATGTTAGAACAAGTCGGATGGAAAGAAGGTGATGTTCTTGATTGGAAAGATAACGGAGATGGAACTTTTATCTTAACTAAGAAAGAAACTCAATGGGTTCTTGTCGAATGTGTTTCAACCTTTCGACAGCGGTATATGGTAGAAGTACCTAAGGGTAAGGCAGAATATGCTTTAGATACAGTAACAATGGAAGAAGCTAAACAATTCAGCACTGAACATCTAGGTGAAACGATTGTCAGTCACCGTGTTGTCACTAAGGAAGAAGCATTGGCACTTTCAGATATTGATAATGACTACACTGTAACCTGGGATGAAGAAACCAAAATGAAAAACTTCTTTACACGTGATGGAGAAAAAGTTAATGAATAGTTTTGAATCCTCATCATCTCACTGGACAGATGGTGAATGTAAAACATTTGCTGATTGGGCAATTAGTATGCTAAAGATGGGACCGGCAACTGTAGTTTTTACTAAAAAGGACGGGACCGAACGTATAATGCAATGTACCTTAGAACCAAATGCATTACCAAAAGTAGTTGTTAAGGAAGATAAGAAAACAGATAGAAAAAAGTCAGATACAAGTATTGCGGTATATGACATTGAAGCAAAAGGTTGGCGTAGTTTCACTATACGTTCTATTAAGAAATTTGAATTTAAAATATAATCCATAATGGCACACAGACAACAATTTGATTATATAGCAAGTTTAAAAAAAGTATACCCTACCTATTTCTTTAAGACGAATGTATTAGAAGTAGGTAGTTTGGATATCAACGGATCAGTAAGAACATTTTTTAATTTAGGTACCTATTTAGGTATCGATGTTGGTCCTGGTAATGCTGTTGATTTGGTCTGTGAAGGTCAAAATCTAGATCATCCTGACAATACATATGATACAGTTATAAGTTGTGAATGTTTTGAACATAATCCTTATTGGGTAGAAACATTCGTTAACATGCATCGTATGGTTAAACCAAATGGGCTAGTGGTTATGACATGTGCTACAACAGGCAGACCGGAACACGGTACTTCTCGTACCACACCAAACGATAGTCCACTTACTACTAATATAGGTTGGGATTATTATAAAAATCTAACAGAAGAAGATTTCAGAAATAAATTGGACATTGATAATATGTTTGGTATATACAAATTTGGAGTGGGATCGGCTCACAAAGATTTGTATTTTTATGGTTTCAAAAAGTAAAGGAGTATCATGAGAAAAAATCTAGTTCCGCTAAGAGATGATCTAATGGTACAACAACAGGTAAAAAATAGTTGGGAACACATGGTAGGGGTAATAATGCTAAACCAGACTGGTCGTAAACCGGTAAAGACCATTTTGCCATTATTCCTGTATTGGTTCCCAACTCCACAATCATTGCTTGATGCAGATGAGGATCTGATTAAATCTATCATTGAACCATTAGGTATGTTAAATGTTCGCTATACCCGATTGATTAGAATGAGTCAAGACTATTTGACTTGGAACGGAAATGATGCTGAAGAATTATTTGGCATTGGTAAGTATGGCAGCGACAGTTATGAAATCTTTTTTAAAAAGAACTATTCTGTTCAACCTACAGATAAAGAATTAAAACGATATCTAGAACAAGAGGTTCATAATGTTTCTTAAGCTGTTAGAAAAACTCGGTCGTAAGCGTATTGTGATGGATCGACAAAGTGACGAACCCTATCTTGAACGCTATTATCTATTTCTAAAGGATAGAGACCGTTTTCCCTTTAATGTATTCTTACACAAGTTTTTAAAAGGTGACCCCGATGATGTTCATGATCATCCTTGGCCTTACGCTACACTGATACTAAAAGGTGGATATTGGGAATGGCTTCCACAATTTAATAGTCAGGGACTAAAGATTGGTGAGATTGCAAAATGGAGAGGTCCGGGTAGTTTTAGGATATGTAGTGCAAATAGTTATCACAGAATTGAACTTGACCCTAGCGTAACTGCATGGACCTTGTTTATGCCCGGTCCCAAGAAAAGAGATTGGGGATTCTTAGTTAAGAACAAATGGGTACAACACGAACAATATTTGAAAGAAAGATATGAAAACACCACTAATAGCTAAACCAGTAGTTAAAGATCAATTTTGGATTGTTACTGATGGTAAAGAAAAAGTAGGTAACGTAATAGCAGATGGTTCTGGATTCGAAGTTAAGCTGAACGGAAACAAGGCTCATTTCAAATCAACTACTGCTATAACAAAACAGATACCTATTGAGTTTCAATCTACTACAATTGATAAAACAGAGGTAGATCAACCACTATATCGGTTCCCTACTACTAAAAGAGTATATAATTCTATCCTGGATGTAAAACGTAAACTACATTTATATACTAAAACGCAAAAAAGCAAGTGTTATTACGCAGCAGGATGGTATGTAATTGATCAGGGATCAGAAACCACAATATGTTTTTGTCCAAAATACATATTTGTACAAAGATACCAATACCATGGTCCTTACAAAACTGAGGACGAAGCTAAAATTGCGATAAATAGTAGATGATTTACATAAAGAAATTTATAGACAAGGTCTCCTATGTAGAGAGCAAACAAAATAAAGATTTAGTTATGCCTGTTGCCGATGCTAGAGGTTTACGAGATGAACTAGCAAAGTTATTAGCAGAGTATTACGAATCCAAAGATACAAAAAAGAATGCTCCCGATCTACTAGAAGTGGAACTTGTCGGGAGAAAATTTTAATGTCACGAACACAACCTAAAGTCTTACTTGAACTAGTAGACAAAGTTACATATAAATGCGACCAAATTGTCGAAGCATCTGGCATTTGGGCTGTTTTCTATGATGGCCAACCTATCAACCTCAAGTCTCAACATTATCTAGATAACGAAGCCACGCCTAAATACAAGAAAACTAGTTTTAGTAATCCTGGACATGCTAGAAATTTATGTAGGAAATTGAATACACAATTCAAGACTGAAAATTTTACTGTAGTGTTTATGAATAACGGTACGGTAGTGTACCCGGATGAACACTAACTATAAAAAAGTAGAGATAACCAAAGCGGTTCTTGCACAACTACCAACAACGTCCGAACCCATAGATAAGATTATAGGTCGTTGGTGGATGACCAAATCAAGTGAACAGGGTCTTAGGTTGACAGGCGAGGGTGATATTCAATTCCGTCAAGCAGAGATAGAGTTCTTTAACTTCCCGTTACCTACCGCTAAAAATCCCACATCATCATGGCAATCATTTATCTTAGATTGTTCTAAAAAACTAAAATGTCCTTACTACTTTGGTCCTGACCCTAACAACTTAACACAAAAGAAACAACTTATCATTAGATTATATGATAGTAAGATCGCTATGTTGGTTCAGTTATACGGAGATATACAAAGTTACTTAGAATCAGTTAGGATAAGAAGATGAAACATAATAATTGGATCTCTAATTGGGATGAGATTAAATTGATAGTAAATGGATCATCTAGGGTCATCATTATACCCAAAAACAGCAATAATCAAACTATTTTTACTAATTTACCCTAAAAAGTAAACGAAACACCACCAGATGCGTTATTATATATGTAGACAAATTAAATGTCTATAATTTCATAAACTTTATAAAGGAACTAAAATGAAATCAATCGTAACTTTAATCGCAACACTTTTCGCAGCATCCGTTTTTGCCGCAGAACCTGCTAAGGCTCCAGCCGCAATGGCAGCACCAGCAGCTCCTGCAAAGGAAATGAAGCTAGCTGACAAGAAGGTTGACAAGAAGGTTGACAAGAAGGCAGCTGTTGCGCCTACTAAAAGTGAAGCACCTAAGGCAGAAGTCAAAGCTGCTGAGCCTGCGAAGAAGTAATCATCAAATAGATGATAACGATTGCGGCAGAGTTCCTGGACCAGATGATCTAGATATACAAGCACCTTATAGAATCTTAGGCTGAAAGAAGCCGCAGAATCTTATAAGGATTTGGATATAAGTGATCATGCTAAAGTTCGATTGTTAATAGCCAGGACTCTTGCTGTTGAGCGGCATAAACAAAAATGGGGATGAAAATCCCCATTTTCTATTGCATATGTTACTGTTACCTTGTATAATGATAAATACATTATGTTTAACATTTGGCCTAATCATATAGAGGGTTACTTCACAGCAGAGTTCTTGATCGACTCTATTCAAAGCGTGAAGAGGAACGTTACTAACCAATTGATCACTGATCCGATCATGCGAACAGCAGCACATAGCTACATTAATGCTCAGACGGCATTTGCTAAAATGTTAGTCAATAATGCCATTGACATAGGCAAACATTCTTTAGATAGCCATAGTAATTTTTGGTTCCCTAAGAAGGACTGAACCCCCTAAGGGTTCAAAACGACATACACACACATAAGGAGATAAACATGTCAGAGTTCACACCGAAAGTACCAGAAGTTAAATTTAACAGGAATGGCTACGAACTACGCACAGATATTTTAGCTATGGCCAAAGATGCAGTACAACACGAATATCAAATGAAATTTCAAGGTTGGGAACTTAGCGCCCACCGCGATGAAAAAACAGGTCAACTTGTTACTACTGTTGGCATGCCTGAGTTTCCTGGTCTAGACAAGATCCTTGAAACGGCCGAAAAGATGTACGGATTTGTAAATCAAGCAACTAAAAACAAGTCTTAAAGGAGCCCCGAAAGGGGCTTTTTTATGCACAAAAAAAAGTCAGAATTCCTGCATAATTTCTGTTGGTTTTTGCAATATCGGGACAAATTCTGAATAAAATCAAGCACTTAACATCTAGTCTGTTCATTTTTTGGGCTTGTTCAACTTTTCCATAGCCTAACCAAAAATGAACAGAACTAAATAGTTGACAATAATACCCAATACATGTATAATAGTATCTGTTGAGTCGATAAACGAATGGAGAATCGAAATGAGCCTACTTCAAGAACATTATGAAAACCGCATGGTGGAGATGATTGTTTCTGGTCGCCGCGCTTTGGTTCCCATGCTGCATCATGCAAAGATTGCAAAAAAGCAACAACTGGTCGCGAAGGCGCGCCAGCTTCAACTTGGTCTGGAATCTACAACTGGCATTGGCAATGATATCATCCGTGAAGAGTTGGAAAAAACAATGGGAAAAATCATCCGACTCAATCGCCGTATTCCTGCTTGTGTACGGTTCATCTAATCATGCGAATCAGTAACAAAGTGCATGAGTATCAGATCCAACAGGAGATGATACGTGCCCAACGTGCTTGCCAAGAGACTCATAGGTTAGATAAGATCCATCTTGACCGATTAGAAGAAAACCGGCTAAAGATAGAACGTAACCGAGAACTTGAACGTAAGCATGGCCTAAAGGTAGATATATTTGCCTAAGGTTGACAAATAATCCATATTGCTATATAATAGTGTTATAGTTAAATAACGGAGAAACAAAGTGCTTACACCTCTTACTGAACGCCAAGAAACCTTGATCATTAACAATGTAGTCCGTGCATGTAAGGATATCACTGCTCTGAACAAAACCGGATATAACTTTTTGTATCTGGCTCAAGGTTTTATTGCGCATTATAATATCATTGGATTCAAGGGGCATTATAATGATGGTACTTTGGCTAACGATATCCTGCGTAATGCTCAGCCAAACATGTGGCAAAACTTTCGTCCTGGTGAGAATGATTACGAATACTATCAGGCCAAAGCCCGTGTGTATCGCGGCATCTGCAATGCGTTAGATAACCGTCCTAACTAACCCTAATAGGATATTATCTAAAATGAGTGAACTTGATTTATTGTTTATAACCTGTTACTTTTTTGGTTGTTTACAGGGTGTTTTTTTCGGATGGTACTTTTGGCGACGCGACAATTTACAGTATAAGGATACACCATGATATACGATGAGTCACACGGTTCTCCTTATGATCGCGGTTCTGCTGATGCTTATTATCGCCGAAGCCGCATGCCGCACTATTATCCTAATGGGTCCTACAACGGAGATCCGATAACCAATCTGACTTCTAATCAACTGGAAGCATATACAGCTGGATATAAAGATCAAGTAGCGTCCGGTGACTTTAAGGATTTTGGAGAATAACAATGATTACCTCAGAACAGATTACCAAAGCGGGTTTCCTCAATACCATCCAACTTGAGAAACTGATTCAAAAAAACTACCCTGAGGACAAGTTTATGTCTACTAAGTTTTTGGGGATTACTAACGGTAAGGAATTTGCATATAAGATAACTTACCTAAATGAACTTGAAGGTAAGGTTGAAGCAGGTACAGTGTTTGTAAGTATTGACCAAGCTGGTAAACTGCAAGCTGAATATTAAAGAAGAGAATATCATGATTACAATAGATGGTCTTACTAAAGAACAAATAGCCATGATGGACACCATGTGGTCTAAAGATACAACGGAGGAGTATGATGCTTGGCATGATTCGTTGACCGAAGCAGAAATGAATTTGGTTGATACATTAGAACAATTATTGTTTATGGAGATGCAAGAGTCTAGACTAGATGTATCTCAGGCTTTAGAACTACTTGAGAAGTTTACTAAAGCAGAAAAATTATAATCTAACTAGTAAGGGAACGACATGACTCGTAAAATGTCCTGGATTGTTAAAATTGACCAAGTTGATATTCACCCAAATGCCGATTTGTTGGATATTTGCACAGTTGGCGGGTGGAAATGTGTGACCCAACGAAACCAGTTCAGCGTAGGTGATCTAGCAGTATATTGTACAATTGATTCTTGGATTCCTACTGACCTGGCACCATTCCTATCAAAGGGTAAAGAGCCCCGTGAATATAACGGGATTCAAGGCGAACGCCTGCGTACCGTTTCTCTCAGAAAGCAAATTTCTCAGGGCCTGCTTCTTGATCGAGTTGTTGCCTTGGATAAGGTGGGAGAAATTCACGAAGGGATGGATGTATCCGATCTTCTCAACATCGTTAAATACGAACCACCCGTACCTGCATGTTTAGCCGGCAAAGCACGTGGTCTGTTCCCTAGCTTTATTCCTAAAACGGATCAGGAACGGATTCAAAACTTGACTACAGAACTTAGTAATTGGGTAGCTTTAGGGCTGACCTGGGAACTGACAGAAAAGTTAGATGGATCTTCAATGACTGTATATGTCAATGCAGATGACTTTGGAGTGTGCAGTCGCAATCTTAACCTATATGATACAGAAGGAAACACATTGTGGCAAGTAGCACACCGTGACCAAATCCTGACTGCTATTCAAGATAGTCAACGTAATTTGGCTGTTCAAGGTGAACTGATCGGTGAAGGGATTCAAGGTAATCTATACAAGATCAAAGGTCAGATTTTCTATGTATTTGACATTTATGATATTGATTCATGTAGATACTTAACCCCAACAGAACGCAGAGACTTTTGTGAGTTATATGAACTGCTCCATGTACCAGTATTAGTAGATGACAAAGATTTGGGGATTGGCACTGTAGAAGAACTATTATCTTGGGCTAATGATAAATCAAGATTAAACCCTACCGCAGATCGTGAAGGTATTGTATTTAAGAGCAATGAGGAGGAAGTATCCTTCAAGGCTATTTCCAATTCTTATTTGCTAAAGCACGGTGACAGATAATGCAACCCTGGAGTCATCTACCCAACGCAAGTCGTATAGATC
>Ga0181357_1000790_pt1 | contig 12271 bp, 7 predicted proteins | sample Fa13VDMM110DN_FD_130094 | JGI IMG/M metagenome (GOLD analysis project Ga0181357, IMG submission 130094) | Freshwater viral communities from Lake Michigan, USA - Fa13.VD.MM110.D.N | ecosystem: Environmental > Aquatic > Freshwater > Lake | place: USA: Michigan | collected 2013-09-24 | reverse complement strand
TTACCTAAACCTGTGTGGGGAACTTGTCCTCCCTAAAAACAAAAATATCATCTAAAAAGATGATATTCCAATTTATTAATAATTTAACCTATATTATCACCAAAGACCTTCTTGATTCATAAAACCAAGAACACAACAATAAGCATCTGATTGGTCAAAATTCTCTTTCTTAAGTGTATTGTTTTTTGTATAACTCCAAACAATTTGTGGTTCTCTTTTGGCAACTAAATCCCAAATGATTTGTTTCTTATCGATATCTTTTGGTAATCCTCCAAATAAAACATATTTACCTTTATCGTTCTTTTTAACTAATTCAGGGAAAGCTAATTTTCTTGAGTTGTAGGTTGATATGAAGTCTGGAACTATCCCTAATACATCATATATTTCTTTTGTAACCAAAGTATTGAATCTTAATAACGTTTGTATGGTGTACACATTATTACTATTCATTAAAGGTTCCTCAATGACAACCTTTGTAATACCAAATCCTTTATAATCTAAAAGTTTGGTTTTAAAGATTTCACTCTTAAGAAGTAATTCTTTTATTTTATTATCTTCCTTAGGTTTAGGTGTTGGTGATACGTGGGTTAATTCCAATAATTCTTTACTTTCTATGTCGAATAATGCAACACCAATTGTTCGAGTTGAGACATCAAGACCTAATACTTTAGGACTTTCTTTTAATTTATTTCTAATCATTTTTTTTTATTAATTAATTATGGTATTCCCATCGATAACCACCAAATGGTTAATAAATATTATGGAAAACAAAAAAGTTTAGTGGTTATATCTAAACCTATTTTTAAAGGTCTAATTTTATTAAGTACTGCTGAATACCCTGTCTTAAAACGGGAGATTGCATTTTTGATATAATCATAAGATTTTTATTTGAGTCGTAAAGACCAATTTCACTTACGAAAGAAGGTTTACCACTTGTCCATGTTGGATTCGATGTTGTTTGGAATTCCGCTTGACCTAAATTAATCTTATATTTCATTTCATAGATAGTTGCTTGGATGTCAGTTTCCAAAGAACCATAGAAATAATACTCATCACCAAAATTCAAAGAAGTTCCTGTATATCCTACAGGCGTTAATGGAATATAATCGTTTAAGTTGTATGTAGGAGCATTGTCATAATCTTGTTGAGTTATAACAAATGTATTACCTGTTAATCCTTCTTGAGTGATATAACCATTAACCATTGTTGATGTTAACTGACTTGTAAAATCAATTGCGACCCACTCAGAAGAGTTAGGTCTTGCATTACCAACAACTTTTTGACAAAGTATTTCAAATTTATTCGCTAAGAACCCTTGAGTCACATCACAATATGTTGGACATATTGACGTTGTCGTTGTTGTCACAGGATAGTAAGTAGTAGTTGTTGTCACAGGATAGTAAGTAGTAGTTGTGGTTGTTGTTGGGTAATAACTTGTAGTCGTAGTAGTAGTCGGATAATGACTCGTAGTGGTAGTTGTTGTTGGATAAAAAGGTTGATTTAAACAACCAAACTCTCCTCCAAATCTAACCGCAACATTCTGTGGAGTAATCGGGCCACAATCATTAGGTCCTTGAATAAAGGAATAGTAATTACAATGTAATGAATCAGTAAATAAATCAGTATTACTTAATCTATACGTAACATACAATGATTCAGTTAATCCTGTTAATATACCCGTAACAGTTGAGTTATCGTTACCACAAGTATTTGGAGTGATTAAAGATATTTTAGGTGATGGTAATGTCCAATTTCTATTTGATTTGTAAGACATTGCCGCGATGATTTCCTCATCATCAATAATAACCAATTTATCGTCAGGGAATACTTTGCCAACTCTATTAGGAATACCATTAGTATTTGCATTTGTGTCCCATAGATGGTAATATCTCATACCAGGGTTATTCATATCAACATTCTTAGTTGACTGAAGATGTTGAACTTGGAAAAGATTTAACTCTTCAAATTCTGGAGGGTCAACCCAAAATGTTTGTCCATAACAACAATCAGGGTTTTTATGCCACATTAACCAAGGAATATGTACTTTAAAGTTTCTCGCTTCTCCTGTGGTATCGGTAGGATTTGATGAGTCAAATGGTTCCAACGCAAATTTTTCACCGTAGAAGAAATCCACAGTTTGATTTGTGTAATGAATAATTCCAATCGCCTTTTGTTGTTCAGGGGTTACATTAATTTTATCTCCGAAAGAGTTAAAATAATACGTATAACTACTATCTGTTTGTCCACTACTTGACGCATAACCAAAATATTCTTTAGTCCCTAAGTAAGGTATAGAACCAAAATTAGTATAATCTTTACTGATTGATGAGATTAACCCTGCAGGATTTTCTGACCATGGAATATTCATATTCCAAACTTTAACGTCAAACTCGTCAGTATAACAAATTGACTCAAAATTAATAACATTGTCATTCCAATGACGGCTAGGAGTAATACTATCATATATTGTTGTCATGTTAGGAGGATAAACTATCACTCTACCATAACAAAAACTATTAACGTTTATAAAATTAGGTGTAGGTCTATCTAATGTTATATCCCCCAAACAAATATTAACAATTTTATACGTTAAAATTGAATAACAACTACTAATATCTACCAAACAATCTGGTGGTGGAGGTAGAGGACATGCTCTACTTGTTGATGGTGTCAAACAAGGGGTTTTAGAAGGTGTAGGTGTAGGCGTTGGTGAATCACATGGGAATGAGTTAGAAGACGTAGGTGTAGGAGTAGGAGTAGGAGTAGGAGTAGTTCCACTCGGAGGACTTACCGAAGGTGTCATTGAAGTTGTTGGCGTTGGTGTTGGTGTCGGAACATTTAAACAATTACAATCATCCATACCTTTACCATCATAATAAATTGTAATAATATCGCCAATAGCAGGTTCTCTAACTGAGTTAAGATTACTTGGGTTACTAATAAGTGTAATTTTATTAGTTCCAACTAATGAGTTCATTTGAACAACGTAGTTATCGTTAATAGCGTAAAAATTGTTAGTTAATGCGCTCCAACTAATTGTATCGGCACTTGTGTTACCGGTAAAAAACCCTCTCATTACCGCTCTATTAAACACAGGACTTATTTGAGAATCCATAAAAGGAATCCCGTAAGTATTACCCGCACCTCCATCAACATAATAAGGGTATTTTACATTACTTTTATTTGACTGCGGAATACCGCTTGAATTTTGAGCATTGAAACTCGGCTCTAATATTACTGTATCGAATTGATTATAACTTGTTGGTAAGGTATTATATGAAACCTCACTATCCCCTACTTGGAAATAAGAGATGTTAAAATTTCCTTGTGACAATTTTTCTCGTCCAATATCGGTTAATCTTGTGTTAACTAACCCTGCAGTATTTTTTATTATAAATCCCATTGACTATAAATATGTATATTTTTTTTTTATGCAACAATTACGGTACAACAATTACAACCTGATAATTTTAAATTCGTTATTGAATATTTCTCTTCACTTGTTCCGATGTAACAATTAATTGATTCATTTTTAGTTACGGATGTTATTGTTGTCAAAAGTAAAACGTCAGTATTATTCATGGTAACTTGGTTCCATTGTTCTGAATTTGAGTCGATATAAACCGTATTTGACTGGCATCCAGCAATAATACTTGGGGTTTCGGTATTATCAACCCCTACACTATTAGGTATAATACTTTCACTATTCATGACTAAATCACTATCACTTTGAGATGTTGATGATTCAGAATCTGGTGATGACTTTGAAATATTTAAATGACTAATATCAAATGTTAAAGATACCCCATCAGGTAGTGGTGGCGTTATTTTAATAGTTGTTTCGTATTGTTTTGTAACACTGTTATTTGACACTTCTATAGTTTTAGATGTTGTATTTACCCCAACATTATATGTTGTTGGTTTTGCTGGGGAGTTAAGAATTACACTTAAACTAGTAATAATACCCGTATAATCTACCGTAATAACATTGTAAGTACCTGAACATAAATTATTAAAAATCGGCATATTTTTATACGTCAATCCCGCATCTATAGAATATGTGTACGGTGGTGTTCCCCCATTCGCGGTAATTGTAATTCCACCATCACACCCACAAATAGTTTGATTTTTGGTTACATTCATAGTTAATGGTATTATTCCGTCCCCAACTAACACACCAACACCACCACCAAAAAGTAATGATTGACAAAGACCTTCATAAACAATAACGCTACCTGTATTACCAATTAGAAACCAACTACCATAAATCGGTGGAGATGTTGGATTTAAATTTGATATCACATATAATGTTGGTGTCGCCGCAGATACTAACCATTGTGATTGAGATGTATCCCAAATTATTGCTTGTTGACTGTTGTCAGAAATCCATGCCGGTTTTCCATCATACATTCCATTTGGGTTAAAGTGTGTTTGTGTTTCCACATAAACCCCTTGTACCAACATGTTTCTAACCATACATAACTCATATTCAGTTGGGTATGGTGATGTTGTTGTTGTGGATGTGGTTGAGGTTGTTGTGGTCGTACCCGTCAAAACACATGTCGTATTTGCAGTAAAATCTCCGTAATAATCCACAACTATCGCACCATAGGACCCTGCGCTTAAATTATAAATAGTTGGACCAACCCCTCCGTTTGACCAACTAATAACATATGGAGGAGTTCCTCCTGTTATTATTAACGATGCAATACCATCAGTTGATTCAGGTTGCGTTGGTTGAGATATATTGCACTCAACCCCCATTTGAAATAGTGTGATGACATCACAATCACTAACTCCTATTGTTATACAAGTCGTTTCACTAGTGATTTTATGTGGGGATTTATTACTCATTTACAATAAATACATTTACAATTGATTTTCTACAATCCTTTTCATTATCTCAACGTATTTTATTGTCGAACTATTTGTATCCACAAAATCAAAATAATTAATATTTTCTTTCAATTTATCTAAAGGATTAACGTTAATAAATTCTCCCTTATAAAACTTGGTATCTTTTAAATCATGAGTCACTCCTGCCATATGTAATATTGGTTGTTTCTCATAAATAGTTACATTATCAGTCGCCCAAGAAAACCCCAATTCATTTGTTATTTTTGTTTCAACCCCAAAGTACCAAAGGTTCCATAATAAAGACCACATCTCAGCCGTCCAAAACTGAATCTCACCTGAACTGATTGGAAATCTTTTTTGATAACTCATCATTTGGTCATATAAAGGCGTACAATCTTCATAGATTTTATTCCATATGAATGAATCCGTATTTTTTATAATGTATTGACCTCCTCCTGAGTTTTCTTGGTTACATTTAACACAGTCAACTGAAACTCCAACAACATCTACCATCTCTTGAATCAACTGTCCTTTATTAGACGTTGGGTGATGTTTCTCATATCGATTACAACAGTCATTGATATAGTTGTACCCAATGTATCCAACAGTATCGGATAAGTAGGTTATATCGTCAGATAATAAAGTTTCTAAGTCGGGTAGTTTTCTAAAAATAATATCCGCGTCATGTAAGAAAAAACATTTCCCAATTTCAGGAAATTGTTCTAACCATTTATAAATTAAAAATGGTTTAATGTTCGGGATATAATGTTTTTGATGTCTAGTGTCTAAATAATGATGAACATTAATTCCCATAGATTTAAGTTCTAAAGATTCTTTTGTTGGTTCTGTATTACCATTAACCATAGCAAAAATTACATGGATTTGACTAGAGTCAATCCCCATTTCTATAAAATTATATGAGTACACTTTGACTTGCCAATGAAAATATGGAACATCAGGTTGTGCGGTCACAAATACTAAATCGTGAGTCATAATAGAGTTTGTTTTAAATATATAAAAATTTTAATCTTAATAAATGGTGAGTTGGAGTATATTTATTGAATATGAAACTACTTAAAACAATTTCTAAATTAGTTGTGGAATCTCAAAGAGCTTTTGATGAGGCGGCCGAAAAAGGGGTTAGCGAAAAAGAATTAGATAGACTTGAAAAAAACTATAAAGAGTCTCTTAAACTAATGAGACTTTACGATAATTTAGGTAAAAAACAAATCAAATAACCCTTTGGGGGTTACTATATTATATTTAAACTCACTAACATGGACATTCACCAATCAAATTGACAGTCCCTCCAACTGTCGTTGTTGGTAATGTAGTTGAACATATTGATTGGGAGGCATTATCAAGTGTTAGACTATTTAACCCTAAATCTCCACAACAACCATTAAATAAGAATTCTATAGAAAAAACTCCTGTTGCAATTAATTCGTACGTTAAACATAACGCGGGTGTTGGTGTTGGAGTTGGTGTTGGAGTTGGTGTTGGAGTTAGAGTTGGAGTTAGAGTTGGAGTTGGAGTTGGTAACCCACAACTTTGACAATCAATATCGTAAGATATTTTTAAGGCAATTTTAACATCCACATCAATTAATGATACATTTGAATTACAGTTAGTGTCGATAGTTATTATGTTGTTTAAATAATCTAAAAGAACTTCTCCAATACCTTCATAAGATAATAAGATTTCTTTTACCACATCGTAAAACAAACTATCTAAAGGATAGTCATTTAATGTTGTCCCCGTATAGAAAGAATGGGTTTGAGTATCACCACTAACCGTCACTTCGGCATAAAATATTGTTTGATGTAATAGACAATTGGTATCACCGCTAGTTAAATCGTAAAACCCTTCGGTTAACATTTGTTGAGGTCCTTTTCTAACGGTTTGTCCCGTATTCATAAAATCGTCATCACAAATATTAAATGTTTGATAAGAAGTTAATACATTAAATCCATTAATTATTATGTCTCTCGTTTGAACGCATCCATTATCATCAATAACAGTTAATGTATACGTTCCCGCAGATAACGTATTAATAGTTAATCCTGTTTGTCCACTGACATTTAAACTCCAATTTAAAATAAATGGAGGTTCTCCACTTGTAATAAATGTACTAATAGTTCCATTAGTTCCATTAGTAGAATCGGTTCCGACTAAAACAAAATCGACCGTACTTGAATTGTTAATTGTGAACGGTACTATTTGAGAACAACCACCATTATCGGTAACTGTCGCAGTATAATTACCTGAAGGTAAATCAGTAAACGTGTAAGATAAATCACTTATAATTGTAAATTGTCCGTCAATTTCATAATTATAAGGTCCCGTTCCTCCTGACGTAATATTCAATGTAACCGCACCATCACTTAAATTACAAGTAGTACCTGTAGTCTCAATTGATAAATTAAACAACTCAACATTATTAATGGTATAGGCATGTGTAAAAACACATGGCCCCATATCAGATATTGTTAGAGTATAATTGCCCGAAGATAATCCATTAAATGTCCATGAGGTAAAACTACCTGTAATTACTGTAGAATTACCTAATGAATCCGTTAAAGTATACGTGTATGGCGCCGAACCACCAAAAATGGTTCCTTGTATTTTACCTGAAGTATTATTACATAATGAATTAGTTATATTAACCGATGTTACTGAAAGTCCTCCTGGCGTTAATAGTGAAGTGGAAGATGTGAAATTACATAATCCCGCATCCGTAACTTGTACTGTAAACACTCCTGAAGATAATCCCGTAAAAGTATATGTTGTCGCAAAACTAACCGCAACTGTCCCATTAGAACCTGAATAATAATATGGGGAAGTTCCACCTGTTATTGTTATTGTTACTTCTCCATCGGCAGAAAAACAAGATGGACTTTCAACCGTGAAAGCCCCCAATCCAACATGAGGAACTGTTGACACAGTTACTCCACTACTTTGCACACAACCTGAACTATCGGTTACGGTAATAATATATGGTCCAGCGATTAATCCTGTTATTGATTGTGTTGTTTGACCGTTTGGCGACCATAAATAAGTATAAGGAGGTGTCCCTGTTAATCCTGTTATATGTATCGAACCTGAATTAACCGCACAACCCGCATCATTTACAACATATAAACCAATCTCAAGTGGAAGTGAGTCTTTGATAATACATGTTTCTGATTTGCCTGTACATCCACCACCGTCATCACCAACGACATAATAAGTTCCTGCCGATAAACTTCCAAAGCTATATGAAGAACTTAAACTTATACCTGACGTAACATACCCCGCAGACATTTCATATAAATAAAAACTACCTGTTCCGTATAAGTTAGATGTTGTCGCAGTAACAGAACCATTGTCTAAACCACATAAAGTATTTGTTTGGCTTGTGATACTAACACATGTTCCGGTTGAGATGTAAACATTAACGGGCAAGATAGTATTTGTGGGGGAACAACTATCGATAATATTAAACGTGTATGTTCCTCCTGATAATACTGATTCAGAGTAATTAACAACCCCCGCCCCTAATGATGTAGTCCCCGTATAAGGGTTAATCCACTGTATTGTGTAGTCAGGAGCACTTCCTACGATATCAAGACTAAACGCTCCTGATAAATCATTTAAACAGTCACCTGTTATGCTTATTGTATATGATAAAAGACACGACATTAATTACATAAAATATTAAAGTTTATTCCGATATTCAATCTAAAATTGACACCTTGTTCTGATACCGAACACACTTGATTAGATAACACCACGGTATCGGTTGTTGTTAAATAATAATCATAACCGTAATCTTTTAAACTCTCTAAAGCAGTTAAAAGACCGTCATTATATGTTGTTCCTGTTGGGACACTGTAAATTGGGCTACTGTATCCGATACCATTAAAGAATGGGTATTTTACAACCGTTATATTATCAATTTGTAAATCAACAAACCATTCACTAGTCATTCCGTTAAAATCACAATCATTTAATTTATATCCGTTTGCCGCCAAATAATTTGTCATCAATTGTCCTAACACCCCGTTAAAATTTGTTATGGTTGGGTGATTAGTCCAAGGATAAATAGGGCACTCAACAATTTCTAATGGACAATCAGGTGAGAATAAGTTTGAAGTAATTGAACATGGCTTACAAGGTATCTTTATTAATTGACATCCCTCTTGTCTTCTCCAAACAAATTTTTGTCTGTGGAAGATTGAGTTTTCAAATCTAACCCCTGTATTCCAAATGGTTGTTGCTGGAACCATTTGTTCGACCAATCGTATCCAATAATCGCCCAACCCATTAACATACTCCATCATAGTTTTGTATGAAAAATTGTCATTTGGAATTCCAATAGTTTCATTTGATTGTAAGTACCTCCAAAATATAGATTCTAAAGTAGGGTATCCGCCTGTCTTACCATTAGATGAGTATTGTCTATTTCTAACATTAATAGTGTTCAACCAAAATGTTTGGGCAAATTCAAAGAAAGTTTTTCTTTTAGGTTGTGGATTAATTTCGGTCCAATCTACACCTCCTCTACTTGGGTAAGGACTATATGGTTTTGGGTCGCATGGTGTCGGCGTAACATAATTCAATCCTTCATCAGGAATTGGATAATTATATTGTCTGGACATGTACCATATGTCATAAGCAATACCTTGAGCAGGATTTAAGAATAAATCAACGTTTTTAACGTTTAACACTAATCTTTCGTCTGACACATAATATCTTGCGTTAAAATTACCATCAAGATTTGTTCTAATACCAACCTCATTGTCAACCCAACTTTTATTATTATCAATTGTTTCTCTTAATGTATACCCTAAATCCATAAACGGAAACTTACGATATCTATTCAAATATTCTTGACCATACGAATATGGTAATAATACTGTTTGATAGTTTGGGTTATTTCCAACAAAGACACTATTTGTAAGGTCAACATTTTCAGGGGCTCTGTGTTGAGGTGTTTGTTCAAACCATCCACTACCCATTTGAAAGAAATAACTTTCAGAGTTGGTTGGTGTTGTTGGATACCCATATTCATCCATAGGATATTCATCAATAGTAATATTAACGTCTTGAATATCGCCAGTCGTTGTAAATCCTGTATAAGGATATCCAAAGATTGAGAATATATTCCCCGCTTCTAAAATTGGAATTTGTTGTACATAAGTACCTCCCGATATTTGCGAGAATTGTGTATCAAATTGTGATAGGTTAATTTTTTGGTCGGCAAGGTAAACGTATTCGTTAAATTCAACTAATGCTTCAGGAGCCCCAATTAATCTCAGTAAAATTTCAATCGATTTTCTTGTTCCTTTTGATTTAAATAAAAAGGCGGAATTTAAAACTAAATTTCTATAGTATTGATAATTTAATTCGTCAGGAGTTTGTTGTTGTGAAACACCTGGATAAACAGATGCGTTATTATTTGTTGTTCCAAATACTGAGGTCAACAATTCTGTTTCAGATATTGGCGAAATGTTTATGTTCCATCCAAGAGTTTGAGCAAGATTTTTAAGTAACTGTGAAGGAATATCATTACTAACATTGTAATTAACTGATGTCATGTAAGATAAGGCGGTGATATATTTTTTAACATCATCAAAACTTTTACCGTAAATTTGTAATACTTTTTCTACTTTTTGGTCTGGCGTATCAAACTCTTTAAACGCTCCTGTAGTTAAAAATCTTGAAACTAAATTTGTTCGGTATAAATCAAAAGACTCACTAATATCATTTATTGAGGTAATATATGTTTCGAAAGATTTAGTAATAATATCAATATTCCACGCCCCATATAACGGCCAAGAAATGTTTGAGTTTTGAATATAATAACTTCCGTCTTCAGCCTCTTTTGGTATTTTAAATGTTGCAGTATATTTTGGACTTACATTTCTATTTAATAAAAAATTTTCAACTTCATCTAAGTTTTCGTTGAATACTTTATTAACTTCCAAATCGTTTGGTCTTATAACTAAATCATCATTGGTGAATGTTGCCCCCAAAAATGGGTTACCGTTAACGTATAATTTTAATGTTCCACTTGTTAAACTTGTTGTTGGTACAATACCAACCACATTATACCCAATACCCTTATAGTAAAGCGAGTATTTTGTATACTCAACTTTCATATCTCGTAAAGAAGAAACTTGAATTTCTTTTAACAGTAGGTTTCTTGTCGAATTAACCGTAAAATCAATGTCAAAAGGATTTCTTAATCTCGATAAATCTAAATCAAAACTTGTCTCATTATTAGCATCACTAAATAAAATATTATTGGCCGTAGGTCCTGTAATATAATTAGTCCCCATAAAAGTCGCCTCTAATGCCGCAGGGAAATAACTAATAATCGTAGTGATAGATGCCGACATTCTTTTAACCATAGAACCGTACATTGTAAAGTTCGTAACCTGTGTTAAATCAAAATTAGGGTAAACCTTAAAATTATTTTCAACAATAGTTTTTGATTGATTAATTGACTCAATTCCTAACAAATTTAAATTAATAGGTTCAGAAAAAGTTCCCGTATTAAAAGTTCTATTTGTCTTTTCATTTACGGATGAAGTAAAGTCAAAATTACCTTGCGTAAGACCTCCTCCCGCAACAAGTTGTAAACCAACTAAGTCGTCAGAAAAAGTACCAGCGCCTGTGGCAGACTGTGGTGGGCAAGTGTATTTCTTAGTAGCCATTACTGAGTTATGTTTGTAAAGTTTTTACTAAAATCAATGTTATTATTTCTATCTTGTCTAACCTCATATAACAACTCATTAAATTGGTCTCTAATTTCGTATAAATTGTATTGTTTATAGATATTATTTTGACTGTCGTATAATGTGTAAATACCGTCATCAATTGACTTAGTTTGGTTACCAAATAACGCAATTGCCAACGTTGAGAAATCGTGTTCAGCAATTTCTATATCCAAAGTAATTGGATTAAAGAACGTGTTTGTTATTGTTATCTCTTGGTCAGGTTGTCCTATATAAGGTATTGCGTTTGGTTTATTTGTCGGTGCCGATGATGGTGATAAAGTACAGAAAATTAAATTAGTATTATTATCGGTATATCGGTATCTAATCGATTTCTGTGATGTATTTGTTAAATTTTGTACAATTGGCTCACAGAAAAAAGAAGATGTTATCAACCTAAAGAAATTAGGAATTTTTGTTCCATCTGAGTTTAAGTATTCAATTCTAAAACCGATTAATCCTTGATTAATAAATTTATTTTGGTACTCAGTCGGTACTGAATTTAAATCAATAATTATTCCTCTAACATTAGGTAATGCAGATAAAACACCACAATCTAAAATTTTAGTTCTGATTTGAGCAGGCCTAATTAATAAAGTATAGATACCAATCTTATTAAATTGGTCTGCAGGTAATTTTAAGTTATATAAACC
>Ga0181357_1000788_pt1 | contig 12277 bp, 10 predicted proteins | sample Fa13VDMM110DN_FD_130094 | JGI IMG/M metagenome (GOLD analysis project Ga0181357, IMG submission 130094) | Freshwater viral communities from Lake Michigan, USA - Fa13.VD.MM110.D.N | ecosystem: Environmental > Aquatic > Freshwater > Lake | place: USA: Michigan | collected 2013-09-24 | reverse complement strand
TGTACTTGACATATCCGCTGACCCCGTCGGGTATGAACTTTGGAAGTTATCAAATGCAGCTTGAATTGGATTATCGTTTAGTTGTTTGGCCTCATATGCCGATTTATTTGCTTCGTTAAATTCGACAGCCCCTGATTTAAAATCAAACACTACATAACCATTATCAGTTGCTGTTTTCCATATAATCGCTGGGATTATTTTTATCTCTTGGGGAAAATCTCCTTCTATATATCGATCATTATCTGCAGGAGGAGGTGGAGTAACAGTGGTTTTATCTCTGAAAGTAGTCTCTGTACGTGTGATTTCATACTCAGGATTTAGACGAAGTATTCGCTCATAATCCTCATCTAAATAAAACCATAGTCTTGGTATCTTGGTGTAACCATCTTTTGGTCCAAAAGATAATTCTGTTATGGTTCCTGAATAATTTTTTAGGTAAACATCTTTTATGCGATATAATTGTTTGCGGAATTGGGAGCTATCAGATAATGGTCCATAACCTGAACAATACACTCTTTGTTTACTATTTTTGTTAAAATCAAGGATTGTAGACCGTTCTTCTGTTTCTCTAGTCCAATTATAGTTTATGTCATATTTTAACCATGAACTATCTTGAGCAACTGCATATATCTTATTTGAAAAAAGTCCTATATGTCCATATATTTGAGCTTGATAATTAGAAGCTTCAACAAATTTATCATCTGATTTACAAAGATATCCTGGATATGATGTAGGGTGATCAACTGTTTCAATAGTAAGTGGTGGGTTTCCCTTTATATTTTCGCTAACAGAATTTTGGAATTTTAATATAGATAACATTGATAATATTATATTAGATGTTTTATTTTTATCTAATGGTGATTGATCATTGTTATTAGATGTTAATTTTACAACAGATAAAGTATTAGAATCTGCTACAATACTTGTAGATAATGATTCTATAACATCTCCTAAACTTATTATAGTAAGTTCTACATCATAAGAACCATCATTATTAAAAGACCAATTAAAATTTGATACTTTACCTAATAAACCATCATAATTTCCTTGATAATTTTTTCTCATCTCCTCAATTTCTTGTAATATTTTAAAAGGAGAATTAGTCCATTGGTCACTAAAAAATTTACTTTTATTATCAACAAGTGTATATCCTATTTTTTTTAATGTTGTAATTTCATTTTCATAGTGTTTATACATTGAATTTCCCCATTCTAATAAAACAGTATATCCTAATCTAAGATATAATATATCTAAAATTTGTAATTGTTGTCTATTATGAACAGTAAATTTAACTATAGCTTTTTTTAATGATCCTCTATTTAAAGATTTAATATCAGCACTAACTAGACCAGGCATTGGAACTATTCCCCAATCTGGGCTAGCTTCATACGTTTCTCCTAGGAAATCTGATTTTTGAATTAGGCCATCGTTGCTGCCCGTAAATGTAGAAATCCCATTAAATAAAACATATTCTTTAGCTAATCCTCTTCCACTAAAAGTTTTAGCATCATTTGCTGAAAATCCTATTTCTTCTAATTTTGATGAGGAAACAGATACTCCCGAGGCAAGTTTTAAAAATGAAGTTTTAAGATTTAATTCTAATAAATCTTGATTTTCTCTGTCTCCAATAACTCCACTTCCATGAGTTCTTTGCCTAACTTCTATTTGTTCTGCAACATAATTTTCAATTGTTTCTCCTATTAAAGCCATAACTTTTGTTTAAATTAATTATTTAAATTTTCATAATCTAATATAATAGATACAATTCTACGTGGTGATGGAATTAATAATTGAGAACCAATAATTGGATATAATGAATCTGATGGTTGGGTTGGGTTTGCTCTATTTATTATCCACCATAAAGAAGAATCATTATATAACTTTAAAGCTAAAATATCATATCTATCACCTTGTGTTGTATATACATAAATATCAGAAGAAGTAGGTAAAATCGAAGGATATTTAATATTTGAAAATCTTTTTATAGGATTTTCTATAGTAGATATTACTTTAGCTGGGTTGTATCTGTTCATTTTTTATTGTTCTTAACTATTTAATCTTTTTAGAGCACCTGCAAAATCTATAGCATCTACATAACCATCTTTATTATAATCTCCTTCTCCAAATAATAGTGGCTTGGGATTTGTTAATTTAGAAAATTTAGAGAAAAATTTATCTGTATCGAAATATGGATTTGATTGGATAGATGGTCTAAATCTATGTATTGGGGTAAATTTAATTTTTACTTCTACCATATGAGGCAATTGTTGAGTATTTTCATCGTTAAGTAAATTAACTTCCCAAGGAGAATCTTCAGGTATAGTTAAATCTATTGATGAAATAAATCCAGGTTGACGGTTTAACCAGTTTCCTAAAGTTATTTGATGAAAATTTCCACTCATGTATCCTTCTGAAGAATAATAAGGGGCTAAAGTAGAAGCTAAATAATTTAATTTGGTATAAATTGGATTTAATTCTTCCATAGTAGAGGCAGCTACTATAAAAGAAAAACTAATATCTCTTTTAAATTTATTATATTTGTAAAAACTTTCTCCTCTTCCTACATATGTTTGAGATTTCCATTCACCATCATAATTATCTGAAAATCCTTTAAGAAAAACTCTAAAGTGCATGAATTTAAGTTTTATTTCATCTTCACCTCCTATAGTACTATTGTCATATACCCCAATAACAAAATCAATTAAATCTTTTCTAATGTTATTATCACCATGAAACCATTTTTTCGCACTATATATTTCACTTTCATTAATTTTATCTTGAGCTCCTTCTTTTTCTGAAGGAGTTGCACTTCCTATTTTATATTTACCTGAGAAGGGGTCGGATATATTCCCTCTTTTGCTTGGATTACCTAAATTAATCCTTTTTTCTATATTATAGTCAGAATAATTAGAGGAGGTTGTAGATGGAATTCCAATTATAGAGGCATCGTCAACCCTTAAAGAATTTGAATTAGTTTGGATTGTTTGCCTAAAATCATTTGGAAATTGGCCTAAAGAATCAAAGCTTGATGTGGTATTAGTAAAATCTTCTCTTCCCCATGTTAGTGCAAATGGAGAAGATTTAGATTTATTATGAATTTCTACTAAATCTTTAAAAGTAGTTAAAACTCTGGATGGGAATTGCCCTGTGCTATCGGTAGCATATCTTATATTAGTATATCCTATACCATAAACTGATCCAGGACCACCACTATATCTTATTAAAACATTTGGGTTTGGGATAAAGGAAAATCCTATTTTTCTTAAATTAGCAATATCGTCTTCTGTAGAAGCTCCAAATTGGGATGATTTATTGTTAAGAGTTACTAATCTGTTATTATTAGTTTTATTGTCTTTAATTTGTCTTTCGTATATTGCATCTTGATATTTTCTAAGTTCAAGTTGATTTGTTGATCCCGGGGTTAAACCTGTAGGATCGATGCCCTGTTTATTTAAAAATATTCCTACAATACCCGATGCTGCTTGAGATATTGTAGATATAGGGGTATAAATTCCTTCATTAAAAAGACCGCCACCATATGTCGCACTAACATATGTTGATTCTGTTTTAACTCCTACTCTAGAAAGTAAATTTTGTTTTATAATAAATAAAGGACCACTACCTTTTAAATCAGTAAAATATTTTGTAAGTCTTTCTATATCCTCTATAGCTCTTAAAATTCCAAATTGATTACCTCTATTTAAAAAATCAGGACCCCAAGATTTAGGATTATATCTAATTTTTGAGGGAATTGAAGAAAATAATGATCCTAAATAAGAAAATAAATTTCCTTTTTTTTTCCATGTAGTTCCTGAAAAATCGCCACCACCACCACCACCGTCTAGATTAAATAAGTTAAATCCCTCAAAATTTGGAAATAAATCCAATTCACTTGGGATGTAATCAATAACATCAAAATATTTTGCTTTTTCTGGAGGGGGGGTTAGGATATAGGGTTTGTTATCTCCAAAAGTTAAATTTTTTAATGGAACTCCTCCTGCAGGGTCTGTTAATAATTGTATAAGTCCCATAAATAAAATTATAAAAAATTAGATGTATCTTCTTCCTGTACCATATTAACCTTGTAGGTTGATGAGTTTTTATATTTAATTGGATAAGTAGGATCACCTAAATCATCTATATCAAGCCCAGATGATAGAGGTATTGGATTAAAATCACCATCATTATACTCTTGATAATATAAGTTAATAAGTGATGCTTCATCTCCTGTTACTGAGTATCCTGGATTTCCATCAGGGTGTGTATGTGTAGTATAATGTAAAGAAAAATTTGGAGAAGTTTCCCTATCAACTAATGGATTAATAGATATTTTACCTCCATTAGCTGCTGAAAGGGATGATCCTTCATTTTCAAGTTTATTATATAAACTCATAATTTTTTTTAAAGAGGGAGATTATTTAAATAAGGTAAAGCTTGCGTAGATGAATTTGGAGAAAAATTATTGTGGTTTGCAATAGTTGGGGGAATACCATTTAAATCTTCAATAGACACAGCAGCAATAGGAGGTAGCCCTCCTGGGTGACCATCTTTATAAGTTGCAGCTGCAGCACCAACTTCTGATGCAAAATTACCAGTTAATGAATATCCTGGGGTTCCATCAAGTTTAGCATGTAATGAAGATTGATCAGTAGCTAAAGGGTTAATAGGTGGTGTATAAGTAGATGGATAAGGTGTTTCTTCGGCTCCATTAGAAGGATATGTAAATGCTGATCCTTCAGTTTCTAATTTTTCTTTAAGTCCCATAATTTTTAGTTTTTAGTTTTTATTATAAATATTATATTTTATTGGAGTTCAAATGCATTTTGGCTACGAGCTAAACCTTCTTTATTAGATTCTGCTCCTGTTGTAGCTTTAATAATAGATTCAGCTCCAATTTGTATATTATTTGCAATAGGGCGAGAAGATAAATCTATAAGTAATTTTTTAAACTCCTCATCCATATTATTTGTAGAATTATTATTTGATGGTGGAGGTGGTGGGGGATTAATCATTTCAATACTTCCTGCTGGGGCCATATAATCATTGGCTTTTTTAGCAAATAAGTCTGTCCCTGCTACAATAGTATCTTTATTATTAAAAGAAATTGCTCCTTCAGGACCATACATTACTCTCTTCCCAAAACCACTACTGTTTGTAGAAGGAATAATACCGTCACTCATATCTTGAACCGCTATTGTACCAAGAACCCCCATTCCAATTCCGATAGCAGCAGCCGCTAGTAATGGACCTACACCAGGAACGGGACCTAACGCGGCCCAAGAGCCTCTTACAATCTCAATTCCTGCAGATACTTTTTGCATAATTTGCATTTCTTTTAATAATTTCATTGTTGTTCTTATATTTGCTATAAATTTTGCTATTCCTGCAACCATTGATACTCCTATTATACCAACAATTACATAAAGTATAGTTTTCCATCCTCCTAGTTTTTCAAATATTGCCTGTAATTTTTTTATCATTTCTGCCATCTTAGAATTTAACGTAGTCATTGCTGGGATTAAACCTTCTGATATTACGTCTTTTTCTTTTAGTTTAGCTTGTGCAATTTTTTCTTGGCTAGATGCTTGTTGAGTTTGAAGAGCTAATTGTTGTTGCATCATAACCCCTATGGCTCCTTGTTCTCCATGGGCTGCAACTAATTGTTCATATTTTGCTTGTTCATCACTTATTGCTTCTTTAGATATTTCTTTTTGTTGTTCTTGAGTATTTAATGCTCCTGCTAATTGTTCTCTAGTCATGCCAATAGCGGCCGCAAGTGCTTGTTGTTGAAGAAAACTCATATTTTCAAATTCTGCTTTACTTCCAGCTATTCGTAATATTTCTTCAGATACTCCTTTTAGATTATTATTTAAAGCATATTGTCTTGCTTTTTCTAGATTTAAATCTCTACCAAGCAACAATTCAGCAGACATTTCTTTTTCAATTGAGTCTTCAAAATTTAATAAACTACTTGCGGTATTTTCAACATCATTTAAACTTACTCCTAATCCTTTAGCAGCAGCTAAAGCTTTTGCTAGTCCTGCAGCACCACCTGATGTAGATGCTTTAATAGATTCTGATGTCTTTCCAATTTCTTTTAATACATCTTTTTCATTTACTACTATTCCATATTTTAAAGATGAAGCTTTATATTGAGCCATTAAAATACCAGCAGTTGATTTTGCACCTTTTCCTATTTGAAGAGAGTATTTTAAAACATTATTAGATTCTTCAGCAGTTAATCCAGCATAATTTTCCATCATTGCCATAAAACCAATATCTTTTTGAAGAGATTTACCCATTTTTTCAAATGCTACTCCCGTTCCTAAACTCTTATTTAATGCTAAAAATGTTTGTTGCATATGAGTAGCATTTATTCCAAGTTCTCCTGAAGCTTGGGCAACATCTATCATAGCTAATCTAGATTTTCCAGCTGCTTCATATGTTTGATTCATACTTTTAGCAGCATCCCCTAGTTCGGTATCAAGATCTATTGCTGCCTTTACAGCAAAACCAAACATATCAACTAATAAAGTTAATGGATTTAAAGAAGATATACCAAACGCTCCCATAACAGTATCTGATACTGATTTTGCGGCATTATTAACTTTACCTAAACCTTTTTCTGCAGTTTCTCTAAATTTAGCATCCCCCATTGCTGCATTAACACTTTTTTGTGATTTTAATGATTGGTTAATAGCATTAGTAAATGAGTCTTGAGCTTTTCTATTTTCCGCAATTGCAGTTTGAATCTTTCCTATTTCTTCAAGAGTACTACCATTAGCAATTGCGGCAGCTAAAGTTGTTTGTAGAACCTGCCCCTCGGCTATAGTCGCATCTTTAGCAAGTTTAAGTTTTTCTCTTGCAATAACTAAGGATTGTGCTTGTGTCTTTAATTGTTCTGAGGATGCTTTAGTAGTGTCTTTAGCAAAAGAAAATTCACTTTTAGATAAAATAGCCCGTTCATCTTGTGTTTTTTTTATATCTTGAGAAATCCTATTTATGTCGCTTAAAGCACTTTTAAATTTATCTATAGAATTATTTCCATCAATAGTAAAGGCCTTTGACATTGTTGAAGATAATTCTTGAGTTAAGTTATCTATTTGTTGAAGATTTCTTTCTACTTCAGATAAACCATTATTTACTTCATCTACATCTCCTCGTAAATTTCTAAATCTTCTTCCAAGAGCCATAATTATTATTTTAAGTTATTTGTTATAAATATTAAATAAAAAATTATTTTTTATTTATACTGGATTCGTACAGGTATTTTTACTTCTTTTTTTGGTTGGGAGGGTGATTGAGAAGGTCGTTTGGGGAATGATTGATTATTAGTTGAGGGAGTTACAACCTTTTTATTTGGTGATTGAGAATGTTTATTAGATTGTTCATTCTGCTCATCATGATATAGTTTTATTTCATTAAATACAAATTTACGAAGATAAAGAGGCATATTATATACAACAGGCCAACTATACCCTCCTTTTCCGTAAAAGCAAATTTGGTGGATTTGTTTATAAATTAAAGCTCGAAGTTCATTAATTTTTTTTGGATCATCAAATGTCAGGCCAAAAAAAACTAAGCCCAATTGGAATGTTGACGCTGGTATCATTTCCGGAGGGAAAAAAAGTTAGATCTACATCTGGTTGAATTTTTTTAATATGACTTCTTAAAGCTTGGGAATCTCGAGCTAACATTCGTTTATCTACAAATTCTCTAATAGCTGATATTTCTGGGTCTCCATCAATTGATGTTATAATATGTTTAAGTCTAGTAGATAACTCGGGATTATTATCTTTATGAATTTTTTTAAGGCCTTCAAGTTCTCGACTTATATTTTTTTCATCTTTTCCTGTTAATAATTTAAAAGTAATTGGAAGTTTAGAGATTGGAAGAATAAAATTAAATTCATTTACTTCTGGGGTAAAATAAGATTCATCTAATGGCTTCGGTTCTAATAAAGATAAATCAACTGTTTGAGTTTCACCTTCATATTCAAAAGAATATTCAGGGCCATATCCTAAAATACGAGAAGCAACCATAATTGCATTTTTATCACCAGTAATTAAATCATCATAATTAATAGGAGTTACAATTAATGATTTCATTAACTTATCTAAAGCAGTTCCATTTTTAAGATAACTTTGATTTAGAAGAATATCTTCTTCTTTAGCGGTCATATGTTTCATTTCTATAGTTCCTTTAGATAAAGGATTATCTTGGGGGTAAATTATCCCATTTGAAGGCAATTTAATTTCTTCAACATTAACTTCTATTTCTTCCATAATTTTTATTTATTATAACTTTATTGTCTTATATACATATATTAAAGAGTAGTAATATTATCAGGATTTACATTAAATGATAAAACTCCTTTTACTTTTAATATTTCTTTGCGTATTTCTTGCATTTTTGATCTATCAAATCCACCTTTTGAAATCCAAGGATGTCCATCTACTTTAACAGTCATTAAAGCTTGAAATTTAGATTGATCTTGTTGATTAAATTCTAAAGGTTCTTTAGATGATATAACTGTAATGCCTGGAATTGAACGAATATCTGAATATATTTCTTTTTGTGGTCTTAAATCAATATTAGTAATAAGCATGCCTATCATTTTAAACTTATCTTGATATTCCTCAGTTAAACGATGGTTTAATGTTTCTTTTACTAGCGCACGTAAATTATTTAATTTCATGTTGTGATATATGTCATAAATATTATAGCATTTAAAGTATTGTAATAAGTCCTTGTAATAAATGATTTTTATTAGTAATGTTATCTTTAAATATGATTATATAATTATAAATATTGTTTTGGTAAGAACCATCCCAACCTTTTTCTATATCATGTGTTTCAAAAATAACATGTCCCCAGCGATTATAAATATAAAAAGAGTAATTATAAGGATCAATACTATTTGAAAAAATAGGTTTAAATGTTTGATTAAACTCGTCACCATTTGGAGTAAATGTATTTGGAATATAATAAACTAATTCAGAATCTTGTGCTATATTTAATTCAGGATTTTGTGCTATATTTAATTCAGAAATTATAAATACTGTATCAAATCCTAAAGAAAAATTTGGATTGCACACATTCCACCCAGCGTTACATATAGGATATTCTAAATGACAAGTATAATTAGCTCCTCCGGGGGGTGGATTTATTGTTATTGTAGATATTCCACTTGCTATTGGTGTTGGATTTCCTACCTGGTACCATACAAGAGAGGGGATTATGGGGGGACCAGAAGGAATATATTTTTTTGCATCATTTAATGCTGTCCAGACTGTCGCATTCCTGCCAGGAACTGTAACAGTTTCATTTCCTAATAAGTTGTTGATTCCTTGGATTGCTAATCCTCCCTCCCAATTACAATATGGTTTGTTTTGTATATAATTTTCTATTTCGTTTGTTGACTCATATATTACAATATGAAAAGTCCCTTGAGTATTATTACAATAAAATAAAGGAATTTCAATCCAACTAACTGTTAGTTTTTTACAAGGGGAAATACCAGATAATTGATATTTAACTTGTCCTCCACTCCATTCATCATAATCTCCAAAGCCTGGTGCATTCCAATTTTGAAATGCTCCCATTATGCAATTTCTTGCTATGTGTAAGTTTGGAGCCGGGAGGGGTAGTATATTAGTATTTGATTCTGCAGAAAATGATTGAGGAGTAAAAGAAATCCACCCATCAGAACTAACCCAAAATTGATTATAAGTTTGTCCAAAAAAACAAAAATTAAACCCTATAGGAAAAGGTCCTAGCTGGCTGTTATCACTTGGAAAAGAAATAGTATTTCCTGTATTTGTTTGGGGAGTGAATGGTATTGAAATAACATCATAATTTGTTGTTTGATTAGGGTTATTACCCGTAGGGTATTGACTTAAATCTGCGGTTAAAATAGTTGAATCAACACCATAAGATAAGTATTGATTAGGACCTAAATAAGGATAGTATTGACTGTATCCTATACTTGTTATAATTAATAATAAAATACTTAATAAATTTTTCATAAACTTTATTTTTATTTAAATATACAAAAAATTTAATATAATTCCAAAGAAAAATAAAAGCTCCAACGAAAACGTTGAAGCTTATATAATTATTTTTAATTTTAATTTTAGTAGTTTAAGATACAATAATCTGGTTGTACTTCTAAAGCAATATTTACTATTGTTCCGTCATCATCCCAGTTATAATCTCCAAAGTTAGCACTTGTAATTACTGCTCCTTTAATTACCCATTCAGAAACAACATCTCCTACAGGACCAACTACATCAAAAACTAAATCTTTCTTATAAAAATCAGAATATCCATCTCTACCTGTTACAGATTCATGTCCTAAACGTATCCATTCCATTACTGCTTGTGCTCCTGATGGGGTAATAGATTCATATAAAGTCATTGAAATTGTTCCCCAAACAGTTTTTCCTTTTACATAACGTTGAATGTTAATGTGGTTAAGAGCTACTGCTGTTTGAGTTACACTTACTGCTCCTACTCCTTTTACTAAGTATGAAGGAATTCCATCTACTTTCATAATAAAACGATTTGACTGTTTAGGTTCAAAGGGTGTAAAAAATATGTCTGAATAATTTAAAATTGGCATTTTTTAAGTTTTTATTGGTTGTTTTATTATAAATATTTAATAATTTAATTTTTTACCCAGGAAATTCAGCTCCGGTTGGTAATAATATAAAATCTAATGAAATAAATTCTGCAGTTCTTGTGGGTTGAATATAAATTTGACCTATTAATTGATTTTGATCAATTATTGCAGGGCCATTATTTGATTCATCTATTATTATTTTAAAAGCATATAATCCTTGTTTTTGTTGGATTTTTTCTAAAAATGGAGTTACTCTTCCTTTAAACGATTGTAATGTGGTTTGAGTATTTTGTTCAAACACAAAAGTTTCTGAGACTTGGCGAATGTAATTTTTTAATTCAATTAATAAACGTCTTACATTTACACGATCAAGAGCAGATTGTTCTTTTTGTAATGTTTTTTGACCAAATACAACAACTCCTTTTTTAGGAAATGTAGCTAGTGGGTTAATGTTATTACTATATAATGAATCTTTATTAGCTTGAGTTAATTTAAATTGAGCTTGTAATACTGTAGATAAACCACCACGATTCATACCTGCAGGTGCAAACCAAGGAGCAGATACTTTATCGTTAAATGCATATACTCCAGGTATTACAGTTGAAGCAGGTACCCATACTTGTTTTCCTGTTGCAGGATCAATTATACGAACCCAAGGCCAATATGAAGCAGCATATGATGTATTTCTGGTTTGAGCTTGTGTTATAGTAGATGCAACTGTGCCATTATAATCGATTAGATCTAGCACATATAAATTATCTCCTCTATTTTGAGTATTTGTGATAATTGTAGATACTACAGAAGTATGTTTGTTGTTTAATAAACCTGGGGTAAATAATACATTAAATTGGTATGCTTCTGGATTTCCAAATAGAGCAACCATGTTATTATAATCAGATGCTGCTAATCCTTGTGTTGTTGTGTCTATTAAATCATACATTGTTGTTCCTACGTTTGAGGCAACTGTACCTGTAGCTGTACTAAAAGATCCACTTTGATTTAGTGGGAGATAATTTAGGAATAAAGGATTAAAAATATTTCCATTTGAATCTAAATAATTAGGGGTTGTGTTAACAATGGATTTAACTCGTACATATCTTGAAATATTTGGATAAGTTCCAGTCAATTCCATTTGATTATTTACTGAGTTGTATAATAATTTTTGATCACCAATTACTAAAGAAATAAAACGGTTTGAATTTGGATCTAAATTAACTCCATTAAATGATTCAAGTATATTTTTATTATTTGTTGTGTCGTTTCCTTGTCTAACTAATACATTAAATGTACCTGATCCTGTATTTAAATTAGTAATTTCAACTCGTACATTATCTTTTGAGCCATTAACTAAAGCTCCTAAAGTTTCTGTTCCAGAATTATTCATAATAATTCCTTGTGAAATTGTTTCTAAAGTAAAAGATGTTGCATTAGTACCTCCAGTATAAAATGTTGTTGAAAAACCAGATGTTACAAAATATAAATTTCCTGCTATTCCCGCAATACTTGCAGATAATACCATATTAGGAGTAGAAAATGAAGCACTACTATTAATAGTTGTATTTGTATATAAATTGGTTGGGTTTGATGGAATTACACCGGAAGATGTAGCATTATTGTATACGTCTTGAAATGATGAACCAGAAAGGATTACAT
>Ga0181357_1000782_pt1 | contig 12292 bp, 13 predicted proteins | sample Fa13VDMM110DN_FD_130094 | JGI IMG/M metagenome (GOLD analysis project Ga0181357, IMG submission 130094) | Freshwater viral communities from Lake Michigan, USA - Fa13.VD.MM110.D.N | ecosystem: Environmental > Aquatic > Freshwater > Lake | place: USA: Michigan | collected 2013-09-24 | reverse complement strand
ATTCACGATTACGACGAATTAGCTAGAAATAAACATCGTGGGTATCCAATATCGTTGTCAGAACCCGCGCAATGGATACTGTCGGAAAACGACGCGCCGTACTCATTTCTGTGGTGCTGTTCTGTGCTTGATCTTGCTCCGCACCGATTGAAAAACAAAGTCGGAATGGCGAGAATATTGCCTGATCGCGGGATGAAAATATGAGTTGCCGTCAATGCGGAAAGAAAACGGAACTTCTGTGCGCCAGATCAGATTGCTGGAACACGGAGGCGAATCTTAAAAGCCTGAAGAAACTCAAAGAGGAGTCGGATCAGAAGATCGTGCAGCAGCAAGCAGTCCGTGCGTTCCCCGCGAACTTTGAGACAGTCACAGCATGGGCTGTTGGTATCGGAGCGCAGCGGATAGCGGATCGCGCCGCCATCCGGCGCATGGGTAGCGAAACGATTAGAGCAGCAATAACTTACGCAGCTATTGCGAGGAGTTTGTAATGTTTGCACTTGGCGAAACGCCGTATACAAAGATATTTATCAGGAATGAATTCTTGTTTGACGAGCGCAAAGGACATGGAGAATTTACGCCTGCCGTTGTTTTTGCATATCGAGCCGAGCCGGCTAGAGTTCCCATGTTTCAGGTCATGCTGGATTCCGGCGCACAATGGGCAAGAGTCCCCATACACATGATCTGCAGCAGACCGTGTGTTGCTCTGCCTATTGAGCAGACTTGTTGGTGGGACAGCTATGGGTACGATTTCACGGTTTTGGCATTGCCGTTCCTGAAAAACCATGCGGTGACTGCACTCGGCAGGGACGGCGTGATACGCAAGGGCAACTACTTATTCTCAGTTGACTGGATCAAAACAGGCTGGTCTGAAATTCCAGATCAGCACAAAAACCACCACATCATTGCTTTGGAAACGGGGCAGTGGATTGGCTATCCGAACAACCGACTCGTCTGGCAAGACCCGTCATGGATCACGCCAGCCCCGAACAAAGAATGGCAAACACCGAGCAGAACTTATTCGGTAGAAAGATAAAGAAATGCCCTGGGCTTACATAAGACGGCTGATCGGGCCGGGGTTGCTATGGCTTAAGCCCCGAGAGGTTATATCTAAGGCTATAAAACAGGCTCAGAGTGACCGCAACGAGGCCGCTGTAGGCCACCTTAGGATAATACGCGAGAGAAATGACCTCGTGCGCTTCGAGCAGCAGCCTAAGGACGAGCTTTGAGGTCTTTCTCGATATCAGCCTCGATGTCCGACAAGCCCGCCTCTTCCTGAGCGCCTGGAATTTCACTACGCACATCAGCTTCCATGTCAGCGGGGAGAGCCGATTTGTCTTCCGGAGAGGGCCAGAACGCGGCTTCCGTGCCGGTGACTGCCCCCGCCGTGCCCGCCGTGGCTTTGAAGGCGCGGGGGGCGACAGACTCGGCCTGCTGCTCCAGTAGGCGCACCACCGCCGCCACGTCGCGGGGGGCGGTGGACATGAGCATGTCGGCCAGCTTGGAGGCCGTCTTCTCCGGTATCTGGGTTTTTGTAACGGCTCGTGAAGCCAACCCCAGCAGCGAGCTCCCGAAACCCCCGGTGATAGCCGTAGCGATAGCCTCGCCCGCCCCCGGGTCGCCTTCAAATTGGTCACTCATCTGGAGGCGCTTGCCGGTAGGGCTACCGCCCAATATGCGGTTGGCCTGACTGAACAGCTGGGACTCGCGCTCTAGGGCCGCTTTGAACAGGCTGAAATGCGCCGGGCTGTCGAACAGGGGCTGGAGCTTAGCCTGCATCTCCGGAGACCCTATCACTCGCTGAGCCGCGTTGAAGTTGCCCGAGGGTTTCATGATTGTAGAGTACAAGCCACGGGCCACCCCGGTGCGGAAGGCGTCCTTTTCTGCCGTGCTCATCCCGGCGACCATCTTCATTACCTGCTCGTGGTCCATCTTGTTGAAGTCGTTCATCCCGGCCCGCATGGCGTCTATCACCTCCATATCGCCCCCGTACTCGGCGCGGGCTTGCTTGTAGGCGGGAACTTGCTCGTCGATGATATCCACGAACGTCCGACGCATATCGCGCAGCGCGATGGCTTCTGCGGTGCTCATACCCTGCCCGCTACGGAATCCGGCGTCCACGTTGGCGTCTATGCCCCGCTTCAGGTAATCCAAGGTACGCACATCGGGGTACGTCTTGAGCTCTAGCTCAAAAATACCAGGCTTGACTTCTTTGGGATAGTAGATATCGCGCAGGGCGAACTTGGAGGGGTCTTCGCCTCGGAGCTTAGCCGCTGCCATCTCGGTTTCCGAGATCTGTTTAGCCTTCTGGAATGCCGCCTTGAAAGCCGGGGCGTCGAGCGCGGCCATGATGCGCGGGTCGGTGATCTCCCCGTGCGCGTAGGCGGCGTCGTACAACCCGGACGCCTTGTTCCGCAGGTCCTGGACTAATCGCTGCTCGTCATCGTAGTAGCTGCCGGGGTTAATCGCCCTGACCACCTGGCCGTGGGTACGCTCCCGAGTGCCTGTCTTCTGGCGGTTCAGGGTTTCTTCAATTTTACGAGCACCCGAGCCGGTGCGCTGGGCCACGGTCTCGGCCAGGTCAACCAAACCCGGAGACAGGTTCGCTATTACGGACGGCACCCCTATAGCTCGGTCGGTTTGGAGAGCGAGGGGTATGTCGCGAGGGGCCATACCGCTTTCTTCTAGGGCAGTGTTGAACTTACCCGCTGCGCGACTAGCTATGCGTTTCTCGGTAGGGAATGTGCGTTCTGCCGCCCACCTGCCCAGCGCCCCTAGCGTTCTAGCCGCTACAGGAGCCGCCCCGCCGAGCACGGTCCCGAGCATACCCCCGGTGGAGGCTCCCGACAGGCGTTGGCCTTCCTCAGCGGAACCCGCCCCAGAAATCATACCCATAGTGCTACCTATTCCGGCCATCTTGCCCAGCGCCCCGAGCGACAGCTTACCCACCGTAGCCGCCGCCGGAGCCAACGCCGCTGCTCCGGCGGGCTGCATCCCGGGTATCAGCATTGCCGCTATACCAGGGACCACTCCTCCCGTAAACTCCAACCCCCCGGCGGTCATGGGGTGTTTAGCGGAATACCGCGCATACTCATTGCGGATGTTTTCTAGCTCGGAGTCGTACTCGCCCCCGCCGAGCTTGGACCGGAGCCAGGCTTCGGCCTCGTCCCCCCAGCCCATACCCAGCCCCTGGCCCAGGAACGCCCGGGCTGCGCCTTTGGCTTCGCCCGCCATTACGGTTTCTCCTCTGACGGCTCCGGGGTGCGCTCGGTGTCGCGGTAAATGCCGGACTGAATATCAGCCAGTCGTTTATTTGAGCGACGCTGAATAGCCTGCAATGATGTGTATGCATTTTTCATAATCTGAGCACGTTGCTGCTTGGTCTTAGCAGCCAGACCCTGGGTGGCGAGAAGAGCGTCACGTTCTCCGTCAGAGATAGCCCCCGGGAACGTCGCTTTCAACTGGGCCAGAGCGGCTTTTTCCAACAGGTTCTCCATCTCCACCGTGTTCAGCAGCCGTTTGTCGTCCGACCCGGCTGCGCTCAGCGCTTTACGCTGAATAGTGTCGGGTACAGAAGTATCAAAAGAGTTCGCGTTCAGCGTATAAGCCCTACGCAGATTCGCTAGGGCTTGGTCAGTGCCCGCCAGCTGATCTTCGGTCGCAGTGCGTAGAGCGACTTCGCCGGCAGTGAGCTTGGTGGATTGTTTTTCCTGCCGAGCGCCCGCCTCTTTACCTAACTGTAACCGATCCCTGGCCACGGTGAGGTTTCCGAAGGCGACTGAGGCCATCATCTCCTTAATCAGGTTGCCGCTCTCCATTTTGTCCGCCAGGAACTTCTTGACGAAGCCCGTGAACTCGGGAGTCCCTTGTACGAGGCCCGCGTCCACAGCCGCCTTGCCCGCGTCGGATTGGGGCTTGCCCGAGGCAATGTACTGCTTGAGCAGCTCGAGCTGGGTGGCTCGGGTGTCTTTCATCTCCTCAGCGGTCAAGGTGCGCAGCGTGTTGACGTCTTCTCGCGCCGCCCCCATGCGGGCCTGCTGAGCGGCGACTCCGAGCTGTTGAACGCGGGCGATGTTGGTGGCTCGAGCGGCTCGAGCTTCCTTGTTGTAATCGGACATGACAGTGCCCGCATTACCTAGACCCTCAAAGAAGCTGCCGGTCTTGGTTGGAGTGCCGAACGCCGAGGCGAGCCTGAAGTACATCTCGGCCTTGGACGGGGGTTCGGTTTTCTGCGCCATAGCCTTAGTAATAAGATCGTTGAACGACTTGGTCTCCGTAGCCGCTGCCTCGCGAGCCGTTTTCAGCTCTGAACCGTAGGCAGTGTTGCCCGCGCCCTGGTACCTGGCGAGCATGCCCGCTAGGTCCAGCGGCGCACCCGGCGCTACCGTGGAAAAGTTGGGTCGAGACATAACCGCACGTGCCCCTAGCACTTCACCGGGAATCTGGGCCTCCATTTCACCCTCCGGGGTCATACCCAGGGGGATCTCGGAGTCGTAGTTTTCAGCCAGTTCTTGTAGCGTCATATCGCTCTCTCTCTCAATCGGTTTAGTTCCGGTAGGCAGGGTAGTCAGTACGGATTGTAAGGACGACCCTCACTCCGCTCAGGAGGTCGAGTGGCTAGATTGTAGATACCGGCCCCGGCAGACAACCCGGTAGCGAGCTGGGACAGCGGCGAGGCACTGTACGTTTGTCCCGTGCCCTGGGTGCTCGACTGGTTAACGGTCTGCACATTGGGGGCCATGCCCCGAATCTGCGTCGACAGCCAATCCAGGGTCGAGCGGGGATAATCAAGCTGCGTCTGGTACTGTTGCCGGGCGGCGTCGGCTTCGCGCTGGGCTTGGGTCTGCTGGGCGGAACCCGCCGCCTCGAGCGCTGCGGCGTCCGTGTAGCCCATCTGTTGGCGCTGTTTAGAAAGGTCAGCAATTTGCGCTAGAGCACTCTGTTGCCTAGCGAGGTCCGCTCCGGCCATCGAGCCGGTGGTTGAGGCCAACCCCGCTTGACGGCTCAGATCGGCTGACGAAGCGCCTAGAGCCTGGCCGTAGCCCTGTTGCAGAGCCTGTGACTGTTGGGCAAGAACGGAATCTTGGGTGTCGCGCAGCGCCCGTGAGCCGAACTCCCCCATACGCCCGCTGCCGAACTGCCCGGCCCGTACAAAGGAGTCCGACACCCCCGGTAGGAGGTTTTCGGTCAGGTTACGAGCGCCCAGTCGGGCAATCTGATCCGTCACGTTGGTGGTGTACGGGTTCATGTAGTTGCCGATATTTGCAACAGAAGACTCGCCCGCCTTAGCCAAGTACGGCGCAGCCGCCGCCATAGCCCCCGGACCAGACGCAATGTTCTGGGTCCCGGTGGTCGCGGCGGTCAGGCCGGGCTGCCAGGCTCCCTGATTCTGCTGGACGCTCTGGTACGCCTGTCGCTGCTCAGGGGTCAGGCCCGCCACGCTAGTTCCGGTGTACGGTTCGAAAGGTTTCTGTGCTAGGTTGGTTGACCACTGGATTTGGTTGTAAATAGCGTCCTGCATCCACTTAGGAGCCTCGGACGAGGACGTCACGTACGACGTGGCGGTCTGCGGGGTGCCGGAAAACAAGCTGGCCATGTTATGCTGCTCCTTTGACGTACTCGAGAGGCGAACGTGCGTCGGGGCTAATGCGCCCCCGCGCCATCGTACGACCTTTGTGTTTACGCAGCGCCTCGCGCATGTGGTCGAGCTTCTGAGCTCCGGCCTGCGTAGACCCGTCCCCGAGCATCGCCACGGTTTCGGCGTCCATGACGTACTCGCCGTCGGAGAGACGAGCGTCTATGGAATCCGAACGCCCGGTGCCGCCCCCTCGAGCGAGCATGTTCAGCACCCCGCCCCGGGCCATGGTGGGCTTGTTGTACTTGCCCCCGGTGACGTTCTGCCACCCTCGAGCGATGAGTTGGCTGACGGGGATACCGGCTTTGGCGGCTTCGGCCTGGATAGCGTCCCAGTCCCAGCTGACGCCGGGCCGGTTCAGGTAGGCCTGTTGCGCAGCGGTCGGCCCAGCAGGGCCAGCCGGAGACTGGGCGGAAGACGTGCCCCCTAGTAAGCCCCCGGCTAACCCCAGACCCCCCAGGACCAGCGGGCCGAGACCCATACCTAGGGTGTCCTTGAGGGACGTATTGGTTTCTTTGAGCCAGTCTTTCACCCCGCCCGAAGCCCCCTGCGGGGTGTATGTCTCAGGGGTATAGCCCTGGTCAGCGGCGTAGGGGTCGGGGTTGACGTTGTAGCCGGTGTTCTGGGGTGCGGAATAGCTCGGGTCGTAGGGTGAGTCATAGGTCGGATAGCTAGGGTCAACACCTAGGGGTAAAGTTGACCCTCCCCCCAGGTTCCCGGCCCCGTTCCAGCCCTCAGCGAACGCCGGTCCCGCGAGCTCTTCCAACCCCCCGGCGGGCATCTGCCCCCCGGCCCCACCCCCCATAAAGCCAGACGCCCCGCCCATGAGCGCACCCGTAACCGGGTTGCCGCCTGTGGCTGCGCTAGACAGCCCCCCGGCGAGCGCCTTACTGGCCAATGGGTTCATACCCATAGCCCCGAACCCTGCCCCGAGAGCACCCCCGGTCAGGTATGCTCCGATAGCCGGGGCTATTAAGTCACCCATCAAATCGAAACCAGGCTGATAATTGTTGTGGTCCGCCATGTCGTTAGCGTGAGTTTGACCCGTGAAGAAGTTGTACCCTAGGGTCTGCGGAGACTCGGTGTAGGTGCCCTGATTAGCCAGGCCGAGAGCTTTCATAGCGGTGAGGTTGGTCGTTCCTCCGTCTGTGGCATTCGCGCCGCTGAATCCGCCGTAGTCGATCCACCGACCCCCCTGAATGAAAGGGTCGTACTGCCCGCCGAGATTGCCAGCGGCGTCATAGTAGTTGTGAATACCATGCTGTGATCCCGGAGTATCCCAGCCCGCCACGCCGGGGGCATAGCGAACGAAGTTTGCCTCGTTTGGATTGACTGGGGTTGAAATCCAGGAGTCCCCGTCCATATACCCCGGACCTCGACCTTGGTTATCACCACCCCCGGCGTAATACAGGGCGTCGGCCTCATCCATCGGGCGATTGAAGCTACCGAATTGATTTAGTCCAAACATGTCTCTTATCTCCGTCTAAGCCAACGACTGACAAAGTCGCTCGGCCCAATCTGTCCATTCTGTGAATTGGTAGGGGTTGGGCAGCGCGTTGCCCAACGTCATGTTGTTCAGAAGCTGCACGCCCCAGTCCTGCCAGTCGTCTCCCTGCAGCCGGCCGAATGCACCGTACGGATCTAGGTCCAGTATAACCTGATTTGACCAGTCGGCCAAATTCATTCCGGTAGGTAGGGTAATGTTCACGGCAGCACGCTCCCGTCGCCAGAGCTCAGATGGGCTAGAATCTGCCCGGCCTGGTAGTCGCCCCCCACCTCATTGCTCTCGAATTTAAGCCTTAGTTCGCGGCGCTGCTCTTTCAACACTACTATCTGCTCGTAAGGCAGGGTCGGGTCAGGTTCAGCGGGAAAAGTCCACGCGGTACTGGTGACTTCGGGTGCTCGGGCGTTCATACGCCCCGTCACGGTGACGAGCATGTCCCCCGCCTGCACAAAGTCCGGCTCTATCAACGTAACGCGCACTTGGTTATTGATACCTTTCTGCGCAACCAGTGAAATATCACATGTCTCGTAATAAGACTGAATAGGATATATATTCTGACCGTCTATGTGGTCCACACCCCGCTCGTGAACCCAGACCTGGTAACCGTCGGGGGTGACCTCGTAGCCGGGCAGAATGGGCGCGGTCAGTCCGTTGCAATAAGTTCCGGCGGTGCGCTTGGCCGAGGGGAGTTCGGTGTCGTACCAGGTGTTCTCGCGCACGTTGTAGATTACAACATGGGTGCACTCCGTAGCGGAACCCCTCGGGTAACACCACCACACCTCCCCAAACCGGGGCACCTTGAACGCGAAGACCTTGCTGCGCTGGGTGGTGTTCAGCCCGTCGAAGAACCAGTTCAGGTTCATCTGGTTGGGCACCTCACGCACCACTCCGTTGAATTGCATAAAACGATCCAACCCCGCCCAGTAAAACACCCCGTCGTAGTCCACCACCACGTTTTGATTCATGATAGAGGTTTCAGTGGCAATTACGTCAAACTGGAACAGGGTGAGGCCTCCGGTAAACGTTGCACGGATAACGGCATCGTAAGCCCAGAAAATACCAGCCGGGGCCGAGCCTGACCCGGCCCGCAGGGGGAGACCCTTTATGATTTTCTGGCCCCACACCCGAGCGATGTCTGTGCCAGACAGCGCGGTGGGGTCGCCCGCCGTAGACCAACCTATGATGCCCGCCGTGCCGTAGTAGAACAGGTAGGGGTGCAACACCACAATCCCGCCCGTGGCGTTAGCGCCCGCCGGTATAGTGATTTCAACCAGCCGTGAGGTGCCCGCGATGTCGCCGTAGAATATCTGCCCCCCGGCGGTGTTGCACACACACGAACCGTTGGGAGACACGTGGGCGATGAGCGAATTGGCAGACCCGGAGCTGTCGTACATGACGTCGAACATCCACATATTGTCTGCCGACGGTGCAACTGAGTCAATACCCCCGGAAAGGTTCGCGGTAGTCGCCGTGATAGTGGTCAGCGTCGTAGCCACCACGTACCCGTTGGGGGTGGCGCTCAGCTCGGTGGCCGTGATTGTAACTACAGCCCCCGCAGCGGAAGCTGTGTATTCGGGCGTTGAGACGAACGCATTAATATCGGCTGCGAGGTCCGTCGCTGTCTGGTTCAAGCTAACATTGAACGGAACCGCCCCGGAGGTTATGGTTACCCCGTCAACGGTTACGCTGTTTACCGAGCCGCTCGCCCCACCCGTTAAAGTGACGGTGCCGGTGGCGTAAGCCCCGGGGGTGCGGTCGGTTATGACCGAGGCGGCTAGGTTGCTATCCAGGGTGAACCGTTCGAGCTTTGACACCCCGCCCGAGTGGACGTACACTTGGCCCGCCTGGACAAAGTTGGTGATACCCCGCGAGACCTCGGTCAAGTACTTTGAAACCGAGCGGAAGCCCCAGATTTTGCGCGGCAGCCCGCGCTGCCACCGTACCCACTGACCGTCGATATAGTTGTCGCCTTCGAAGCGCGTACCATCTCGCTTTAGCCCGGGTGCGGGGCGAACGATCGAAGGTGAAGGTACGGCCATCAGAACACCCCCCCGTCAACGTTACCCGCCTGAGCCACCCCGAGCGCAGACCACGCCGCAGCCTGACTCGCGGCGGTAAATACGGCAATCCCGACTGACGTGCCCCCCAGTGCGATTCGGGCAGCTGAGGCTGTAGTAGAGCCGGTTCCCCCGTTGGCTACCGACACCGGGGTGGACAACGTGCTCGTGTCCGCGTCAACCACGTCTGTTCCGTTGCAGTAATATATTCCCCGCTGCCCGGTGTTGACCGTTACCCCTGTGCCCCCTGAAACTTTCACCGTGAAGGTGTAAGCCCCCGTGGTGCTGTTGTCAATCCAGTACTGCTGAACCGTGGCCGGAACCAGTATATCTCGATTACCCGTCAGAGTACCGGTGAACTGATAGGCAATACGGTTCAACTCTGAACCGGTCAGAGTGTAATTCCCCGACCCCGCCACAGCTATCGACGTGTAGTCAAACACGAACTCAGCGGCTTGTCCGAACCCGATAGTCAGGAACTGCGTCCCGTCGGACACGATAATGCTTGACTCGGTGGGGTTGTAGGTCTTGGTAGAGGCGCTGTCTATGGTGGCCGAGCCCGACGGGTCCGCCACCAGGGAGCCCGTGCCCTCGTTGCGCACGAACATGAACCAGTCGTCACCCACCGTCACCGGGTCGGGCAGCGTGAGAGTACCCCCCGCCCCCGTCCAAACGAACGTCTTAGCGCGGTCATTCGCTGCGGCTGTGTAATTGACGTTTGCGGTCTCGGTTGGCATCGACTGATAAAGTAGCGTCCCGATTGCTCTCAGCCCGGTGCCTGCCAACGAAGACGCATCGGCCGAAGAAACCCCGGCCCCGTACTGGAACGCTTTCCAGCTGCCTGCGGTGGTAGTGTTGACCGTAAGATAGATCTGCCAAGCCTCCCCGGGAGCCACCGAGACCACCTGTGTAGCGCCCCCGAAGACCTTGACCGTGAAAGTATCGGCCCCGGTGTTGTTGAACAGAATGGTTTCGCCGGGACTAGCCTGAGTCGCGTTGGGTAGCAGAAAGTACAACCCCGCCGAGGACGCACTAACGTCCATAATACGGGTGGCAAAGTCCGTAGCCGCCGAGGTCTCCTCTGGCCAACTGAGCTGTTGGTTGGCGGCCAGGACAACCGCCCGGTAACTAATATCGCTCGGGTAGATGTTGGCGCCGCCGAAAACGTCGGTATATGTGGTCATTATACTTCACTCCTGGTAGCTGTTCTGTCCATGACCTTACCCATGTCCTCGCCGCTCAGCGCCTGCGCAAAGCGGTCATACATAGACTGCCAGGTGGCCACCCGCTCATCGTTTTTCAGGAACGGGGTGGCTTCGAGCAGCGTGGCGTATAGTATCAAATTGGGGGCATAGGTGGTGAGCCAGTTTGTTTCGTTTTCTTCGTCTATCGGACGAGGCAACTCGTAGTACAAAATCTCCAGGTCCGTATCCACCGCAGGGGTGGGCGCAAACACCCAATGCTGATAGTCGTAATCGGCATAGAACTCGGGGGTACCGGTTTCGGTTTCGTCCGGCCAGTAATTGCGCAAATATTCGAACGAACGCGAAAGCACGGGGACACCCTGGAGCTTAACGCTCACGGTGTCGCGCCATCGGTCCGGCTTCTGTATAACCGCCGTGCTGGCTGCGAGAGTGGTGGTTACGACTCGGATGAACCCTTGGAGCTTGAGTTCGTGAGCGATGCGGCGCTCGGCCAGGGCCACTAAGCGCGGCAGCTGGTCGTACACTATAGGGTCGCTCGCCTCGGTGAAGCCGCGCTCTAGGTACCGGCGCACGTCCACCAGCAACGAACTGTAAGTCATCACATATGCCACGTTATTCTCCTGTAGCCTTAGCAATCATAGCGGATTTGGCTACCTACTTAAAAAGTTTGGTTCCGGTTTTATCGATAATCAGCGCCATTTTGCGTGGCTGAAGATTGGGTAAGTTAGGGATACTGATATGTGTCCATCTGTCGAACTCCCGTATAACTTGATCGTAGGCTAATCCTGACGCTAACACAGCCCTTACAACCATGTCAGGCGTCATCCCCGGCACTCTGAAGTCAGCCGCACAACCAATCCGGTGCTGAGAAGTATCCTTCGATCCTACGGCATCGTTGACAGCCTTTGATCTGTAAGCAGAATTGACCATAATCGAACGCCCTCCTAGCCTGTCTTTTACCCGTTCAAGGAACACCGCTAACCGCCTGAGATTTTCGATTTCCCCCGCATTAGGGGTGTTGTCCAGCGACCGATGATCTGTGACGGTTAGTTCCTCAAGAGTGAAATGCTCACTTAACTTCACGATCTTCTACGGGGGCTTTCCACGCCGCTGACTTTTCTGTCAGCACCCGCAGGACGATTCCCACCGCGCCAATGATTGTGAGCAGCGGCCCCATTTGCGGAGCCAGCGCGAGGATGACTCCCGAATGGTCACTAATCCAACCCACAACTCCGAGGGCAGTAACGCCACCGGAGAACCACATCGACTTGCTCTGCAACATATCTTTGATTGCGTACATTAGAAATTACCTCCTACAGGATTTAACACTCCGGCTGGAGCATCGGTAACAATTGTTGATCCCATTTTGATATGACCATTTGTAATCGGAGACTCATTGATTGGGCCATAGCAGGACGCGAGTTGTACCCCGTTCACCGGCTTGGCTTGCTTGTCGCAAATAAATGACCATAAATTGCTCATGCCCTCGGTCTTGCTCAAGACAAAAGTCCGGTGAACCAGCGGCGCAACAGCCCATGTCGGTGCTTGTGGGGCTTCGCTAACCATAGAGAACAATGACCAGACCTTACCGGCGGGAGCATCGCAGGAGTTCTTCATCAGTTCACCATTGGCAATCGAGCGGCCTTTGAGTACAGGACAGACTGCCATGCCCTCGGCAAACTTCTTGCCTTTAACCGTAATCATCTTGCCTGTCGGAGTCGAGCCTGAAGCCGCGCACAGAGCATATTCGCCGTTGCAGATCATCAGTTCAGCAGCGGCAGCGTTACCGCAGAACAGGGCAATGAGGAGCAGCTTTTTCATTTGTCGGCCTTGTCATCCAGTTTGTCGAATATGCTTTTCAGCATTATCTTGATGTCGCTTATGTCGCGGTGGT
>Ga0181357_1000776_pt1 | contig 12330 bp, 19 predicted proteins | sample Fa13VDMM110DN_FD_130094 | JGI IMG/M metagenome (GOLD analysis project Ga0181357, IMG submission 130094) | Freshwater viral communities from Lake Michigan, USA - Fa13.VD.MM110.D.N | ecosystem: Environmental > Aquatic > Freshwater > Lake | place: USA: Michigan | collected 2013-09-24 | reverse complement strand
TAAACTTTGACCGAATATAAAGGTTCTAGCTAATGAATGATATGCATTACTACCACTTACTTGCGGTGTTTGTGTATTTGGATATAGTATGTTGGTAAAACCACCTACTGTGTTTCCGATGAATTGTACCGCATTTGTTGTACCTACACTTTGTGAACCTGCTAATACTACTGTAGTCCCACCAAGAAATTGATTATTGGTTACTTGAACTATCCCTAATCCAACAGATGAAGAAAAGAATGCGTTTTTTATAGTAGTTGTATTACCTACGTAGTTTGAATTAAATGTAATTGCTGATGAACTCAATTCTAAAATACCATTTGCTAATAGTATATTGTTTTGAACATTTGAGGAACTACCTGTTAGGTGAGTTTGGTTTGCTATTACAATTATTTGTCCGGATGAACCTATTACGTTTCCGCGTACATCAATACCAGAAATTAATTTATCTGCAGGAAGTGCTGCACTGAATCCTATGTTTATAGCACCATTATTTATGTTATTGTTTATGGTGTATGTAGATGAACTAACTGGTCCTCTCATTGTAATAGTACCTGCACCAACGTTTCCACTTACCGTTGGAGAGAACCCCATAGATTGTGAAATCTGTGGAACTGCCCCTACTGCAGTGAATATGTTATTACTAGTCATATATCGCTTAAATCCTGCAGTTACTGCTGATGGATTAGTGAATATGTTTGCACTACCCGATATAATTGTATCAGCAGTATTACTATTATCCTTAAATATTAAGTTTACAAATGTCCCAGCTGATGAAGATAAATGTGCTGATGCAGATGTAAATGTTTTTGCAACTAACATTAAACTACCTGATGTAGATACTAATGTAGATGCATTACCACCTGCATCTGCAAATGTTTGCGAACCTGTAAATGTATTTGCTCCTAATGTTGCTCCTGTTCCTCCACCTCCACCAACAAATGAAGAGGTTGCTACTAATGTAGATACACCACCTATACCACCTGCCCAAACATAACCTTGTTGTAGAGATGCAGTTAAATTACCATTTACTAATAAAGCAGATGATGTAATTGCCGCTGCAAGTATTGGTGTAGATTGTGCATTTATTTGTGTTGTATTACTTCCAATAGTTATTCTACCATTAGAACCAGATGCAACAGCTGCAGTTAATCTAATCTCTCCACCTGTTAAATCTATTCTATTACCTGCACCAGTCTGTGTATTTTCAAATATGATTGAACTACCACTTACTCTATTGATAAACTTTATATCATTAGTTCCACCAGGGCCTGCTGGTGGTTCTGTAATAAATTGAATTGTACCTGCCGAAGATAAGTTTGTAATATCACCTGATGGTGCACTGATACTAAACCCATTAGGCATTACTAAATTCCCAGTTGATATTGTTTGTGTTCCTGTAAATGTGTTAGAGCCGGTTGTTGCAAAACTACCTGTATTGATACTACCACCACTTCCAAATGAAGAGGTTGCTACTAATGTAGAAATGTTACTGCTATTACCAACCCACGCGTATCCTTGTTGTAGAGATGCAGTTAAATTACCATTAACTAATAAACTTCCTGTCAATTGTAATTGTTGGCTACCAGATGGTACATTTATTGTAATTGCTCCACTATTATCTATACCATTACCAACACCATTAGTCACTCCCATACGGAAGCCTCCATCTGCAGCCAATATCATTTCATTGGCTTTTGTCAATATCTTTATACTTCCACTTCCACCAAATTGTCCGTTGTTGATAATATTAAAATCTCCGTATGCGTTAAAATTAGCATTAGGTGCTTGGAAATCTAAATTAGCTTGTCCACCTCCTGTTGATATAATATTTAATTGAGTATTACCAGCGGTTGTTATATCTTGATTACCTCTAAATGTGTTAGAGCCGGTTGTTGCGAATGAGCCTGTATTGATTGTTCCTCCACTACCTGTTTCTACTGTTAAATTGAATGTAGATGCATCACCTTTTGTAAATGTCAATACGTTACCACTAACACTACCGGTTACTAATAAGCTACCCGTATTAGTTGAACCTCCTCCACCACTACCTGTATTTACAGTAATAGGAAATGTTGTTCCATCTCCTTTAGTGAATGTAATTGTATTCAAACTTACAGATGCGGTTATTAAACTACTTGCGGTAATTGCAGATGTTGCATATGAAGATGTTGCTGCATTTAATGCGTTGATTGATATATTAGCACTTTGAGTAAATGTATTTATATTACTTATTGATATATTAACACTTGCCGAATTGGTTTCTAATGAACTAACTCTTTGGTCATTACTTTGTGTGTATGCGTTAAATGAAGATGTAGTTACAAATGAGCCTGTATTGATTGTACTACCACTAACATCAGGTATAACTACACCGAATGTAGTTCCGTTTCCTTTTGTGAATGTTAAAGTATTTCCACTAAAAGAAGCAGTAGTTAATGCTAAACTAGCGGAAGTAAATAAACTTGCAGTTGCAGTGTTTATATTAGTTACTGAAGTATTAAGTGATGCAGTAGATTGATTTAGATTCGATATAGAGGTGTTTAAGCTCTGCGTCGTGGAGTTTAAATTACTAATTGATACATTCACACTAGCCGATGTACTTTCTAAGTTAGCTAACCTTATATTCGTTGATTGAGTATAAGAGTTGAATGAAGAAGTTGTTACTAATGAACTACTATTAAATGTATCAATAAATGAAGATGTAGCTACCAATACACTTCTACCACTACTATTACCAACATATGTAAATCCTTCTGCTAAAGATGCAGTAAATGTTCCATTGGTTATGTTAAGAGATGAACTTACTATTCGTACTCCACCACCTAATGCTGCTATATCTATGTTACCTGTAATGGAATTAATTATCTCTAAATTATTATATCCTGCTGTATTATTATCCCAATAAAGACCATTTGTAAATAATTTATATTCTTTTGCTATACTTTGATTACCACCATAGAAAATATTAGCCGTTCCCAAATTGGCGTAATTATCCATACTTTGAGTTAATTCCATCGAATTAATCATCTCATTATTAAACTCTCGTAGGAGTTCAGGTGTAATTAACTGTTGTGTATTATCAGGAAAGTTCTCCTGATTTAACGCTTGTAATGCGGGTTTATTTAAAGGCATGTTCTTTTGGGTTTAAGTTATAGTGGTGAATCAACGTTGAATCCATCATCGTATCCTTCAGAGAATGCTCCCAATGGTGTTCCTTGTATGTTACCAACACCTTGCTGCATTAAAGCACCACCACAACAATCTCTTCCGTATCTATCCTCATTTAAACAAAGACAACCTCTTCTACTATTCTTTGGTGAACTTAATCCTCTTGTAGGTCCGAGATATATTCCACTTGCGTTCTCTCTATTGACAGAGTATCTTAAATTACCATTGCGTGAATTACTCCAAATTCCCATAATATTATGTTTATTAGTATTAACAATACTAAATGGATAAATCATTATCCAATTCTTTTAAGTGATTCTCTATGTAATATGTTTTCTAATTGTATCTTATCTGAATGGAATGCTAAGTATAGTAAGCATTTCTCTAATGGTTGCTTTACTATATCATCTATCATCATCAGATTATCCCTGCTTAGAGTTATAATTGATTGATAATTTCCCCACTTTCTACTAAAATTGATTTGATGTTCGGTGGTATCTCCTCCTGCTGAATCAAAGATTTCAGGGTAGTATTCAATAAGACCTTTGACAAATTGATAAAAAAAAACAGTGCTCCAAAGTGAACTCCCATATTTACATCATTCCAATGCTCATTCTCTTCATCACCTGTATATGGTTGTATATCATATAGTTTACCTATCTTCTTCGTTACCGGTCTGTATAGTATACTCATTATCTTTTTCCAATCTTCATCTATATCCAGCTTTTCATACTTTGATATATCAACATACGCACCATATGCCATTTTAGATAAATCAGGTTCAAATCCATATTCTACTCCACCTATTGTGACAAACCTTTGTAAGTCAAATTCATTTTGAGCTATAAAAGAAAACAACCTATCACTTATTTGAGTAAATGTTTGTGTATCTATCTTTCTTAATATATCAGGCGTTACTCCACATAGATGATAGAATAGAGTAGCAGTTATGGCTTCCTTATCTCCTTCGTATGCTTTTAAATCTCTTTGTAGTAGGAGATATTGTTTAAGTGTTATCGCTGAATAATCATTCGGCGTTACTATTTGGATTGTTTGTTTCATTCTATATGTGTTATTTGTTGTATAAAAGTTTCATATCTTCTTATTTTAGCATCTGCATTCTTTACATAGGCATCCATAGCTATCATCTTTGCCCTCAATTCTTCGTTCTCTCCTTGCAGTTCCTTTGTGTAGAGTATTAGTTGTCGTATCTCTTCTGCTGCCCACATTTGTTGTATATCATCCATAATTAAAAGTTACTATATTTACCAACTGATATAGCGTATGTTCCTTTCCTTTGTGCCTTAACAGATAGTTTCATCATTACCGCATATCTTGCTGCATCTATTGCATGGTCTAATCCACCTTCGGGTTTATCAGTAACATAACCATACTTGTCAGTTATGTATTGATAGGCATACATCTCATTGATTAGATTTTGAGAAGTTCTTAATATCTTAATCTTATAGTTCTTCATTACTCCAATACCGAAACGGATACTATCTGGTCCTTTAACAACAGGTTTGATGTTAAATCCACTTCGGTAGATCTCTTCAATAAGTCTGGGTTCTGATGAATCACAGAAGATTTCGTGTGACTTATCAATTTCGAGTTTTCTGAACTTATCAACAATGTCTGAAGTGACGAGAGCCTTTTCATAAAGTAGTTCTTCCAAATATAATTCATTACCTTCTTTGTATATTGCAACCAATGAACTGGGGTCATTAGAATAGCCAACATCAAAACCAAAGGCAATAAACTCACCATTAATAACATTAACCAACTCAAATTCAAAAATAGCTTTATCATTTGCTGCAAATTCACCTTGTCCATAGATTTTCCATTGTTTATCGTTTGTGTGTTGTAATTCTTCAATTGCTTTAACCATATCAGCAGGTAGGTATGGGTTATCCTTATATGTGGTAACAAACCTTTCACAATCCTGCATCTTTCTAAGCCAATGTTGTGGTGAGATTGTCGGATTGTATGCGAGTATTATCTTACCTGATGTTCTGATACGCAACTGGAACCAGGATTCTTCATCCAATTCCGAGGCCTCATCTATGAATAGTATATCTGATTTAAGTCCTCTTAGCTTTTCCGGATCATCTGAATTAATAAACTGAATGGTACTATCTCCTAATCGGTATGTTCTATCTGATATGTTGAAATTATCTTCATTCCATATTCCTATCCCTTTTAGTATATCAGTAAAATCTTTGATTACAGTACGTTTAAGTGATGGGATGGTTCTACGCACCACCGTAATGATTTGAGGGGATTTAAGCCCCTCTACAATAACGTACGAAAGTATTGCGTATGTCTTTCCGCTGCGCGTGCCGCCGATGTGTTGTGTAACTCTACTATTGGATTCAAGTAAGTTTTCAAAAGTGATTGTAGTATTAATCTCTATATTCACTACCTGATTTATTTATATTGATGCTAATCTGCTGAATCTTCTGCTCTATCTCTGCTCTCATCTCCGTCCTACTTAATTTAGGTAGGGTGAATTCCATTAGTTTAAGTGCCAGTTCTATTGCACGTTCTGGGTCTTCTTTCCTAATCTTTTCTAAATCTGCTGATAATGTGTTAAGTGTATTATCAACTGCTCTCGCAATTGTGAGCTTCATCATTTCCGTAGAACGATTGATTGCACCTACCGGTCTACCTTTTGCTAACTTATGACCTTTTTGAAATGGCATTTTTATTTATATTATTTAATTATATAACACCAACTATTATCTTTGTAGGTGAAGGTGTTTTCATAACTTTATTATTATTGTTGTCAAAAGTATAATTATATATCCAACCATCAATGTGGTCAGTGGGTATTTGTTTATTTTATTACTCATTTTAATGTGCGCTAATGGGTTTAGATCTACGAGTGGATGATTTATCTATCTCACGTTCAATCCGTTCCCACGCATCGGCATTTGATATCTTAGTTCCATTTATGTCCAACGGTGGACGCCCTACTCTTTTTAGTTCAGTAGGGATTACCACTTCTCCTTCCTCATCTACCATCAATTTATCTAAACTAAATTGTTTACGGGAAAATATCCAAATAATTAACGGCTTATCTTCAAATAATTCGTCTAATTTATCCGTAAGATACCGTTTCCAATCATCCCTATTATTAAAAAGAGATAATTGTTTTTTTACTATCCGGAACCTTCTACTCCTTTCAGTAGGAGCATATGGATATGGTTGACGGTGGTCATTAGTATTTGGTTCTTTATTTAACCGTTTTCGTTGCTGATATGCTTGATAATTAATCCTTCTACATACCCTACATATATTACCTTGCTTATAATCTTCAAATTGGACACCACAACTGATTACTCTACACTTTTTAAGTTTACTCATATGGGTTGTCTATTATTTTTTTTAAATGTAATCGGATCTTCTTTACTGCTAAGAATGTTGTGCTCTTACTAATACCTATATCTTTACTAACTTGTTCTAGCGTCTTTTCTGAACACCAATATAAACTAAATAACTTTGATGATGCCCACATCTTTGTCTTTTCTAAATGTCTTAACTCTTCCATTACATCATCATACGCCTTTTGTATTTCTAAATCTTTTTCAGTATCATAAGGTATGTCCAATTCAGTATCCCATATTTCTGCTACATAGGTTGTACGATTTAGTTTCTTTGTTTTGTTGAGGTATCTATGACGTAGGAATTTGGCACAGTATTGTAGGTTATAGCTATTTGCTCCCCACCATAGTTTAGGATTACATTTGCTATGAAGATACTCATAAAGTTCTTGACATATATCCTGTGATTCTAATTTGTTTTTAGTAACTTTATTAGCAGTTTGGATTAACCAATTATGTGATTCGGAATATAGATTAGTTAATCTTCTTTCACATTCCATTTGAATACTACCGGTTACTTCATTCATATTATACTCTTGCTTTTACCCAATCTTTTAGTAAATTAATTGCCCCTTTCCAATGCGATGCTGCTGATTGACAACCACACGGTTGTGATATATTAGTACCATTTAATTTATTGTAATTGTTCCAAACATATCCTAACATATTATCAGGTAGATTTAGAGATATAGTTTCCATCTTTTCTTTTAACTCTTTATATTCTTCAAAAGTTAGCGGATGATATTTGGATTCTTCCATATTATTTTACTGGCTTTAGTTTTGGTAATTGAAGTGGTTTTGCTTCCGGTTGAGGGGTTTGTGATTGAATTGGAAATGGATTTTCTAAATTAAGGAATGGTGTTAGTTTTTGTATATTCGGATGATTACCTGGAAATCCAATGCCCATGGAAGCTAAGATTAAGACCATGTCATTTACTGATTCCATCTTACTCCAATCAACTGCATATAATGAGTTTGGGTCTAATCCTTTAGGTTTAACATTAAATCCATCTAATCTGGCTTTTTCTACTTTAAAAGTTGTGTTCATATTGTTTTTATTTGTTTGTTAATAATGTTTTCCATTCTTCAATGGTTTTGATGTTTAATAGTTCATACTTATAAAATGTATATTCCTCCCAGTCTAAATTACCTAACCATTCTATCGGTACTCCTTCTTTATTATTTCTTATAAATCCAATTCCCCAATCGGTATCTATTGTTAAAACTTCTATTCCACTTTTATTTTTAATATCAACTATTGCTTTCCAAACATCACCGGTCCATTCTCTACCATTATCTTCAATTGTAGTTTGGTATTCTGCAGTAGGTAAGCAATCATGTACTAATATGCATCCATTCGGTGATAAATGATTAAGTGAATTAAGGATATCTGCAAGACATTGCTCTCGTGTATGTAATCCATCTATGAATATAATATCATACTTAACATCTGTTTCTAATGATTTAAAAAACATATCTGATGTTAATTCTACAATACTTTTATTTAGCATATCTTCAATAGGAAAAGGTTCAACACCAGTCTTATTTTTTATTTCTATTTTGTCAAAATTAGAATGTGGAAATTGAACTCCTATCTCTAAATAAGAATTGTAGTTATATCTTTGTATAAGATAATTTATTATATCTGTTCTATTCATAACTTTATTCCATCTTCACAACCAAAGAGTTCATTTAAATAGCGCTGTCTTTCCAGACACCCGCATGATTGTTTTCCTAATAATCGTATTGCAATGAAACCTGCAATATCTTTAGCTCTTCCTAACAAAATAACATCTAGCAATCCTGCTACAATATTACCTACTTTTATTAAACAAATTGGTTTCATATTCTTTTATTTAAAATCTTTCCTTGCTGATGGAATGATTGGATGAATGCTTTCTCTATAAATCGTAATTGGGTTTTATCTATTCCTTCTAATTCTAATAGAACATTTACTTTATGATTGTCAATTCCAAATTGATCAAATGATTTGTGTAAATTTGGCAACTGACCATTATTTCTTCTAAAATGTTGTCGGTGTTCTGACATTCTAACATTCACGTGCGCATTGGTCATTCCAATATAATACTCTCCATTTGGATTACATATTGAATAGATCTTTGAGGATTTATCCGCTTTTCTATATCTTTCAACATTACGATTGTGTTGCTGTGGATTATTCTTTTGCCATTCCATATGATGCTCCGGCTTTTCGGTCCTGAATTGGAAATTATCTTTTGAATTGCATTGTTTGCATTTTTTTTGTAATCCATCAGTGCTTGACCTATTTTTAGAGAATTGAGTAATTGGTTTTAACTCATTACATTCTCCACATTGTTTTGTTTCTTTATTATTTGCCATTCGTTTAGTATAAATATTGTTTTCAAAATCAAAAGTGTCATCGGATTGTAATTATATTATTGTAAATATACCACTTTTATTCTGTATTTCCAAATAAATTATTAAACTGTATCATAGCTATATTAGGATTATCTGGTATTGTATTATATAACTTTTTAGTTTTATACACTTCTGCTAACTGAATATTTTTAAATTCATTATCTTCTTCAATTTTAGTTTTATAATCAAAATATAATGTATCAGTAGCAGTATCAACTACATTCTTAGCTTGGTATTCTTTATTGTATTTTTTATTTGTATTCTTAGTAATAGTGGATACTATATCGGTATCACTTGACGGTTGATTTGATATGACCAAGTCCGTTGATTTCACGCTAACTGAAACGTTGGTTTCAACGGTATCAATGAAGTCATCTAACAAGTCCGTTGATTTCGTACTATCTAGTCCGTTGACTATAATATCAATTATTTTATCATCATTTGTAGAATAATAGTTCTTACAAGGTACTCCTTTTTTAACGATAGTAATATATCCAGCTTTATTTAATTCTACTATTTTGTTTTTAACTGAATATTCACTAATCCCCAATTCAGTAGCCATATTTGGTTGTGATTGAAATATTTCATTTTTAGCAAATACTTCCTGTAAATCAATTATATGTTGTAATATAAGAGTTGCTTCTAATCCAATGTTTCTTACTAATTGTTTATTAAGTGACCAATACGCGTTCTTACCAACTGTTTTACTTAATAACTTTCTTTTTAAATCTTTCATATTTTTTTAAACTAAAAAAGGTACATATATCCATTGGGCTCTCACATCCAATTTCAATACATACCTTTGTATATTTTTAAGTATCATATCAAGTGAGAGCGATACTGCTTTAATCTTTTTGTTATATCAAATATACGACTAATATTCCACAATTACAAATATATTTTCATCATCTATTACACTAATAATTATATATTCTTTGTCCCAAAAGTGTCATACCAATCTCATAAAAACAATGTCGTTGATTATCAGTTGGTTAGCAAATAGTGCTTGTGTAATCTAAAACAAAGCTGTATATTGTATACGTAATGAGAGATGTATCTCTAACAATTAAACCTTAAACCTTAAAATTATGAATTGTACTAAAATACACAAAATCAACGAAAATCATGCAATTGTTTCATTTCACAAATCAGTAGAAATGTTCTCTATGCAAAATTATGTTAAAGAATTAAAATTAAAAGGTTTTAAGATTATCCACAAATGCCAAAACGGTAGTGAGGTATTTGTAGAACTTAAAAAATAATCTCTCTCATTATCAACGAGTTAGCAAATAGTGCTTGTATAATTCAAGACAAAGCTGTATATTGTATATGTGAGAGAAATAGTTCTCCACTTTAAACCTTAAACCTTAAAATTATGATACATCCATTAGAGTGGGCACTAATCATTGTGGTTACTGCCATATTATTCAGAAAAGAAATCTATTCATTTATTAAAAACAAATAAGTTATGGAAAATTTACAAAATGGTATTAGAGAAGTTATCTTTGTGCACGAAAGAGGGCATGAAATGTTAATGATTAAAGAAAGATGGGATTTACAAAAGGTTAGAGGTATGGCCGCTATGACAGGTGGTGCTAAACTTAACTTAGTGGAAACACCTATTTTCAAATCACACAAAGGAGATTGGACATTTGAAGAAATGGAGAAACTATCCAATTTAGTAATCTTTGAAGAAAAAGCTAAACTTCAAACTAGAACAGGCAAAGAAACATTTAAGAACGAAGGATTGGCAGTTTATGATACTATTGCTGGTATGTTAAAGTTCGGGCCTACAAAAGAGAAAGAATTGGCTAAATCAATCTTTGAAAAGATGTTTCCAAGGTTATCATTAACTAATGTATATGCTCACATATTATAAACAAACAAAGTTATGAAAACAACTCCTAAAGAATATTGGATAGACGAATTCAAATGTAATTCAGCAATTACTAAAGTAGTTTGGAAAAATAGATTTACTAATCAGCCAGATGGTTGGGTTGCTGTATCTAAAACTACTAATAACTTTACAAAGTTTATTAAAGAAGTTAAAGGTAAAATACCATATACTAAATCAAAAAAAATTAACAATTGGTTAGTTGACCAGTTGATTCAGTATGCACATCAAAACAATGCGTATAAAACATTGAAGATTAATAATGAAGTTTCAGAATTTCACATAATAGAAAGCAATGATTGGCATTTACATTTGTATCCATACCACGATGGTGTAATGATTTATACGATTAATGTTAATGAAGATAAGAGAGGTAATGGTATTGGTACTGAACTCTTAAATAAACTATATGACTTATCAGAAAATTTATCTATACCATTATATTTAATACCTTACCCTGATTATGAGTTCTTAGATAAAGTTGATAAAGAAAAGGAATTAGTAGATAGATTAAAAAATTATTATAGTAGATTAGAATTTGGAACTGTATCGGAAGGTTCATTAGTATGGTCTAATTTTGAATAACATAAAACCCCCAACATCTCTGCTGGGGGCTTACCCTCTTAACTACATAAATTGGTTATTTACCAATTTATATATACATATATATTACTTTGTTTTATTAAATCCCTTTACCCTTCATTAGATACTTTACTTGCTCATTTAAAGCAGCAACCTCTGTTGATAGGTTTAACACTAATGTTCGTAGTTCATCTTTCTGTTTTTCTGATGAAAGTAATGCCGTTTCCAATTTAGCTATTCTAGTTTGACAATCGTTGCGAATAAAACGGTCATCATCTTCTTTATGTGATGCTCTTTTTTCAAAGTATCTCCAAGCATTTACTCCACCTAATGTAGAAACTATTGTAATGAGTACTGTGTATATATTTTGATTATCCATTATTTACTTGCTTTAGGATGTTCTTTAGGTAGTAAATCATTATCGTTTACATACTTTGGATTTTGAGGTCTGCCATTCTTTAATAGGTAAAGAAATGCATTGACTCTTGCAAATGCCCATTGTGAAGGAGATGATACGTTTGGTGAATGTCCACCTGTATAAGCTCCCAATCCTCTTTGGAATACTGATTTCAATACTCCTAATGTTGCATTACCATTCTTTGTATTAGAATCTCTTTCGTTGAAATCCTTTACTTTATTCTTTAAGGTTTCCTCATCCTTTGCACTTACTTCAGCTCCTCTCTTACCACTTGCTTTACCTTTAGCAGTTCCTTCACCTGTTGGATTAGGATTAGGTGTGTCCGATTTAGGTGCTTTAGGTGATTCTCTTATACCACCTCTAGGTCCTACTTCTGCCATTTTTATTGGTACGCAGTTAGGTGTCCCATCATCTTTCATGCCAATCATCTCATATCCATCCCAACATGGGTCATCCCCTGCTTTAGCCATTAAGTTGATACC
>Ga0181357_1000771_pt1 | contig 12349 bp, 4 predicted proteins | sample Fa13VDMM110DN_FD_130094 | JGI IMG/M metagenome (GOLD analysis project Ga0181357, IMG submission 130094) | Freshwater viral communities from Lake Michigan, USA - Fa13.VD.MM110.D.N | ecosystem: Environmental > Aquatic > Freshwater > Lake | place: USA: Michigan | collected 2013-09-24 | reverse complement strand
AGATGGCTTTTCCGAAAACACGTTAGTGTGTTGGAATGCTAAAGCAGATGCGTTACTTATAGCAACTCCGTTTGATGCATATAACGCAGAATATGAACCTTGTTGCTTTGCCCATTTATCTCCTGTTCTATTTTCAGCTAACTTTTCGTTAAGCTTTAAAAATCCTTCAGCGGTGTTATCTGTGATAGTTTTAAAGTCTACTATTACAATCGCACCTGTTTTAGGATTACAAGCCAGTAAGTCTGTAGTACCTGCAACACCATCATACTCACCTCGTTTTTCTTTAAAGTTGCCAAAAACAGGAATCTCTTCTGTTAAGAATCCTGTATAACCACCTTTAATTAGAGTGTTTCTCATGTTGATAACACCTTCTGATATGGTGTCAAACATTTCTTGAGTTACTGCAACTTTAATTTCCTCTCCTTCTATGTAAGACTTACCATCCTCGCTTATCTCACTAGCTTCAAACGACTTTTTAATACTGCTTCTCTGGTCTTGAAACATCTTATAGGTGTAAGCTGACGAGTCAGCAAGAATCATCCTGCCTATGTGATCGACAATATTACCTATCGCACCTCCTTTACGCATGTTATTCTCACGACCAACATCGAGATCCTTCCCTTTAGTTTCAGTACTATTGAAGTCAGACTGTCTTTGATACTTCCTACCATTAACTTCATAGTAATCATCGTTAACAAGCACAGCGCTGTTTTCTTTAGCGTTTTTTCTTTGTGCTAAAAGCTTATGAATGTTGGTATCTTTTTTAGGGTGCTGGAAATCCAACACCCTCATTGCTTCTTCCGCTGTCAGCTTTAATGGCTCACCATCTCTACCGTTTATTACTTTATCGTATGCGTCTTTAACTATATAACACTTCATATTAACAGGTTGCGTTAGGGTCTATAATTGCAAAGGTAGGATATTTAGCCATCAGTTCCTCATCAATACTAGCTTTTCTCTCTTCCCAACCTTCAGGTATTGTTAAAGATATAGAGGGCTTTGTGAACACTTTTGAACCAGGTTCATTGTTAGCTGTAGTTGTGATAGAACCTGTTCTAGCTAAGAATTGATTATAGGTAACATTTCTAAGATCTAAAGGCTTACCTTCAGAGTCTATCCAGAACATTTCACCTTTGTTCTTATCTTGCATAAAACCTTTTCCGTTAATGTTCTTTACCGAAACAGGCTTATATTGTTTAGTCAAGTGTTCAATGAACTGCTTTCTCATAAGTGCTAGTTCACTTTTCTCGTTACTAGGATCTTGATCTAAGAGGTCTTTAGATACAATAAAAGGTGACTGCATGTCTCCCCTTTTAAAGGTTACCGATACAGCTCCAATTCTATTCTTATCATCTACTATGTCAACTTTCTTCTTAGCTATTGTGCCGTCTAGTTGTTCAATCTCTAACTCCATTTGAGATCCGTACTTAACAGCAAATCCGTAAGCAGTACCTTTAGCTATACTCTTCTCTCCTTCAAAGACTAACCAACCTATGGCTTGATTAATAGACATCCCGTAGACATCAACACCGCCTATCTTAATATCACCATTCTTAAGTATTGTATCTCCTACTGTTTTCTTATCATCACCTTTAGCTTTGCTAAGCAGGTTTGCTTTAAAGAATATAAGATCACATATAGCCTCAGCTTCAACTTGTGATATGTTGGATTGGTTAAGACTTAATAAGAAGGGTTTACCTGCTGCATCAAGTATCTTAGCACTTAATACACCATTAGGTGTTACACCATTACCTATTTGAAGATTTTCAAGACTTTCAACACCGGTATCATTACCTGTCATTGTTATTGCTCCAGGTCCGTTAATATGTAGCTCTAACTTACCTAAGTGTGTCTCAGGGTTATTGCGAGTCAATGGTTTACCTTGACTGTCTAACTTAGTATCAACTTGTAATCTACCAGGACTCTTACTTTCAACAGTGAATATAACCTCACCATCACTGTCCATGTTATTGAGCACATATGTGTACATATCAATCATGTGCTTAACATCATTAGGATCTACAGCAAGAGGTATCTGAATATTATCTACCGTAGCAATAAGAGGTAAGTGATGGTTAGATTCAGCCAACTGAGCAAGTATTCCAGCTTTACCTTCAGCATCTACTAATTGATACCTTTCTATAAGGCCTATTATAGGGCTGCTCATGCTAGAATTATTTCTTATAACATTCCACTCAGCTTTTATCTGCTCTTTATCTATAGAAACCTTAACATTACTTCCTGGTAATAAATTAGTAGGATCTTCACAATAATCAGTCACTGCTTTATCAGCAACAGCTTGAGCACTCTTGGCAGCATCTGTTGCTTCTGCAGCTAACAGCCTATCCTTAGCTTTACCTGAAGCCTTAACGCTTTCATCTAACTGACGTCTGCCTTTTATAGTTTTAAGAACCCAAGACTTAAAGTTAACAACTGAGTTTTCAATAGCTTCCGACTTAGCGTTGTTATCTATTATAGATCGTATTTGAGTACCGCTTGTTACGGGTTGGAAGTTTATAACTTCATCATTAACTTCTATGTGAGGACCTAACAACAGTTGAGCTTTAGGAGTTGGAGAACCGGGCAGACCATTTGATATAGCAACAAGTTGAGCTTTACCTTCAGGTGTGGTTATCTCAGAAATACCATCAGTTGCAGCCTGTGCTAATACATCTTCAAAGGTGTGATTCTGAACATCGTCTATGTTGTATACAAGAAGGTCTCTAGTAACAGACTCTGCAAACACTTTCTTAGCTTCTGTAAGTTTATCATATGCTTCTTCTAACTCCTTATCTGCAGCCGCTATTTCTACCTTATTACCCTTAAGTCTATCTTTACCTTTTTTTGTTTTTTTAGCAGCATCTAATCTAGCTTGAGCTTCAGCAACGGCTTGTTGTGCAGACGTTACATTATTGAGAGCTAGTGCTGTACTTAATGATAAAGTGTCTTCTAGGTTTTCGCTGGTGATTATGGACTCAAAATCTACACCGTCTTTGATCATTATGTCTAGAGTGTTGAGTATTTTGTGCAACTGCTCTAGTCTCTCCTTAACATGGTTTGCTACATCATCATCGATTTCTCTTAATAACATATACATCCCAAACACCTTATCATCCAGATCTTGAATAGTTAAAGCCGTCTCATTGCTAACTTGCTCACCTTTTAAAAGGAAGTCTTGTATCTCACGAAGGTTTAACTCATTAAAAGCTTGAATTAAGCTCTCGAAGTCTGGATATACTTGTTTTGCTATAGTGTTGAGAACAGCTTCTGTTGCGTCATTAACTTCAACGTTATCGTCTGCAACTATAGCATTCATTGCTGCTATGGCATCTGACACTTCTTTCTGTTTAGCTATTACACTAACAATCAAACTGTCGGCATAGTCTTTAGCAATCTTCTCACTCTTAAGTATAGAGTCTCTATCTGCTTCGATTTCTTCAACTAACTCGTTCAGCTTAGCTAAGTTCTTACGTAGCTTTTCAACGGTAGTCTTAGATACACCTCTGAAGTTCTGTTTCTCAAACTTACCTATTATATTGGTTACTGTCTCAACTCTTCTTTTTATCTTATCTAGGCCGTCAGACTTAGCCATGTATTTAGGATCTACCCTCTTAGCTTCTTCATGTTCAACTACAGTATCATCCATAAACTTATTAAGCCTAGCCATGGTGTCCTTGTTGTAACGCTCAGCAGTCTTAGGATCAGTTAACGACTTTATCTTATCTGCATAAATTAGAGCGTCAGCTTTCAAAGACTCAATCGATGCTATCTTAGAGTATATGGAATCAATCTCACCGTCTTTACCTGTTATTATAGCATTGTAGATTTTGTATACCTCAGGTCTATGAATCTTTAAATGCTCAACTGCAGCAGCTTTATAGCTAGTGTCTGCAGATGTAACCTTAGTCTTTTCATTTATAGTTTGAGCATTAGGATCTAGTGAGTCTAAAGCTAACATTACATCAATCTCACCTAAGAGCTTATCTTGAAGAGCTTTGAACTCAGCGTCATACACATCAGCTAGACTTTGAGCATTCCTGTCTATGTTTTCAGTGTGAGTATCGAATGACGAAGTATTCTTACGTGTCTCTATAACCCTAGCAGCTAAGTCTTGATAAGCCTTCATCTTACCTAGTATTGTAACCGTATCTACTGACAACCCTGCTACTTTACCGTTGAACAACTCTCCGAAAGATTCTAACTCTTTGTTAAGTATTTTACTGTCAGCTTCATATGCATCAATTGCAGTATCTCTAAGCATCTCAAAATTAGATATAACAGCTGCTACATCTTGACCGTATTGAGCTTGATACTTTTTAAAAGATTGTCTGAAGCTACCATCAGCTCCTGTCTCAGTTGTTGTAAGTTTAGGTATTAACTTCTTAATAGTCTCTTTAACTTCTGGTTGAGAATCAAGCTTACCTCCAGCAACAGCTGTCTCAAGATACCACTTGAAACCCTCAACATCTTTCCTAAAGTATGCTCTCGTGGCAGCGTCATACAGAGATCTCTCTAACAACAATCTGCTCATAATAGGATCTCCTTCAGCGTTAGCTGCTAGCTCGTTATGTCCAGCACTTCTTGCTACAGCATCTTGAGTAAGCTTCATTATGTCGTTTTGAGACATCATCTGATGCTCCATCTCATATGTGGCAACATCGTTGACATATTTACGGTGAGCACTATCATAAGCTTCTATCTCTGCTTCCCTAGCTTCATACGCTGCTTGCTTAGCTAATTGCTCAGATCTCAGGGTGCTATGTTTAACATCACCTTGAGTAGTTGATTCTTTAAAAGCTTTCCAATCAGCTATATCAGGGTTGCTAGCAAGTACGTCAGCCTGATCTTTTAACGCTAAATACTTGTCAATAGCTTCACCAGATATCTTCTTAGTAGAACCATCTTCAGCTAAGTACTCATATGTATTTGGTATAGCAGGATCCTCGCTTTCAGTAACTTGTATGTCACTTACTCTAACTCCTTTTATAACTTCACCATTCTCTTGATAAGTATCATACTTGTTATCGGAATACTCCTTGTTCTTAGCCCTACGTTCAGCTATCTCATTAGCTCCAACAGCACTTTTAATACCAAACTCTCTCTCAGTTGTTAATTCGTCATATCTACGTTTCTCCTCTGCAGTAGCCTCTACTAACTTGGTACCTCCTAACTTAGCTCCATTGTTAATCTCGTCTTTTGCTACAGACTCTTTCTTCTTAAGAACACCTTTATCCATTAAGAATACCGAGTCAGTCTCACTCTCAAGCTGAGCTAGTGCTGTTCTGCTTAATTGCTTAGCTTTAACTCCATTGTTGAAAGCCTCTTCATCAGCCTTTTGTTGTTCTGGAATACTGACATTATTAAAGTTATTAGCTTGAGCTTCATATGTTGCTTTATCTGAAGCAGATAGCTTATTATACTTAGATTCAGTTATTGTAGGGTCACTATGTTGTGCTATTTCAAAACCCGTAACTTCTCTGTATTTACTAGGTGTATAGACGCCATCTTTGTCTATGGTGAAGTCAGCTTTCTCAAGCGACTCTTTTCTAGTACCGTGTAACCATACAGGATCTGTGGACGGAGTTGCTTCTTTTTTAGAAATCTTACCCACAGCTTTCAAGCCTGCTGCTTGAGTAGGCCCTGTTAATGCTGATACAAGCAATGTTTCATAAAAAGCTCTACTGAAAATGTGATCACCCATTGCAACAAATGCTCCTTCTGCTGCAGAACCTTTGTGAGTATAACCACCTTCTACTCCTTTCTGAGCAAAGTCTCCAACCGATTCTGTAGCAGCTTCAAGAGTAGCATCTCCTAAGCTACCTTTGATTTTCTTTTTGATGAGATTAGCACCTTTAAGTTCAGCTCTAACAACGTCAACTGTCTTATTAGTCTTCATTGCTATATCTCTAATAACTTTTTCACCAACATCATCACCTAGCTTAAACACAGTACCTAACTGCATATAGTCAAGAGCCATATTAGCCACAAAGATTCTTGAAAACGTATCACTAGCCTCATCAGCTTTAGCCATAGCATCTGCAGGTTCCATACCTTGCGCTATGAGCTTATCATATACATTTTTTCTAGTCTCAGCTGCCATACTAGCAGACTCTATTCTGTTAGATGCAAATGCGCCAATACCTCTCGATATCATCTTATCTGTGATGTATCCTAAGTTTCTCCATTGTTGAAGCTTACTAGCATTAGTTGCAAGTGTTGCAGTAGCTTCTAAAGCAGCCATTGAACCTTCAACTGCAACAGCACCTTTACGTAGTTTAGAAAATAAAGTAAGAGCTTTAAGTGAGCCTGCTGTAGCAAGACCTCCAACAGCCATCATCTGAACTATTGAAGTTACCATACCTTCAGTTAAGTTTGCTATGTTACCAGCATCCCAGAAGTCATCACTAGCAGTTCTAGTAGTCATAGCCTCATCAAGCCAAGCATCTACATTATTAGCCCAATCACTCACAGCGTTACCTGAGTCCACTTGAACATTGTTAGATAGATTCTCAAGCCATGTGTGAGCCATTGCAGCTCCTGCTACTATACCTGTTCCTGCTTTTATAGTACCTTTTATTGCAGCACCTCCAAAGTAACCTAACTTCTGCAAACCTGTTGCAGCTTTAGCTATCTCTCTGTCGACATTAACGTTGTTATCAAAGATAGCCTGATCACTCAAACCTATCTCTTTAGCTTCAGTGTAATCATCAAGACTGACAGCACCACTATCTGCCCCGTCAGTTGCAGACAACATACTTGTATCTACAAGACCTAGTCTCTGAAACCTTGCTTCTTTACTCTCAGCAGATCCACCTTTAGTAGCATTAGATCCTTGATATGTTGTAAGGAGTTGTTTCAGACCCGCTTGTTGAGCAGCTCTGTCTTTAGACGTTTCACTTATAATGTGTTTTGTCGCCTTGTCTGATTCAAGCTGAATAGCTGCTAAATCTATATTACTCTGATCTATCCTAGCTTGTGTTACAAGGGGATTCTCTTCTGAGGGTGTGTATGTTGTAGTGTCTGCTACATAGTTACCACTGCTATCTATAGGCATCTTATTCTTCTTCTGAGGTTAATTTTAAATAAGCATCCATTGCTTCTTTTCTTACAGCCGCTTCTGATTCAGCATTAGTAACATATTTTCTACCGAACTCTCTTATTTGTTCGTAAGTCATACCAGTAGTTGCAGCCATGAAATGGGTAAGCTCGTCACCTCTTAGTATCTTAGCTCCTTTAGCAAGACTTATCCCTAAACCTAACTCATCCCTCTTATACATAACAGCATCATCTTTAACTTTACTATTATCTCCTGTTAAAGATATAACACCGGATGTAGATTTGTTAAGTCTTGTATCTGCTCGTTTTTTAGCTTGAATGTAATCAGCCTTATCATTCCTAAGGTTGATTGATGCAACTCCTTGTCCGCTTGGTGCTACACCTAACGTGTAGTTTCCTGTTACAGATACCCCACCAAAAGAAGCCTTGAATGTAGGAGAGTCTGCGTTTTCTGCAACTAAGAATTGAACATCACCTTCTGACATTGCATTTAAAGGTTTATCTGGATTTGCGTCATTGTATTTTTTTAACAACGCTGCCCTTACTGACAAGGTTCTATTATCAGAACTGGTTGCATCTAAGAAAGCAGTTCTAACACCAGGAGATTTTTGCATTATGGTATTTAAGTTAAATCGATTATCTGCTAAATGAGTAGAGTAATTTATAGTTCTATTAACCTTACCTTCTTTAATGTAGCTACCGTCTTTGTCTTTTTTAAGCAAACCTTTAGTGAAATCTTTACTAGCACCTTTTAAATATTCAGCTACTTGACCACCTTTAGTAACCTTATTTTGCCAATAGTTAGGAATACCAACAATTGCGTTTATGTTTTCATTAAGATCTTTATTGTCAGCATCGGGGTTTGCAAGCATTAAAGCAAGAGCTTTGTTGTAAGTTTCAGTACCTTCTTTTATTGAAGAAGGTACTAACGATTTTCTGATTTGAAGACCTGTCTTAGGTTCTTTCCAGAAACCAGCAACGCCAGATTTATCCCTAGCTTTAATGTCTGTTATAGTTCTAGTTAAAGCTGAAGTTAAGTTTTCAATATTATCGTTATAGCTCTCAACAACCCTCTTAGCATCTGCAATTAACTGAGGTGATCTACTGGCATCTTCTTTTTTAAGATGTGCGTTCAACTCAGCAGGTGTCATGTTTGCTATTTTTAAGGCAAACTGATAATTACTTTCTCCAGATTTTTTAGTGAAAGCTGTGTATAAAGAAGCATCTTTAGTGAAGGCTGCTAGATTCTGAACTTGTGCTGTGTACACATCTTTAGGAGTCTCATGCTTATAGTCATAGGTTGTTAAATCTGTTACAGATCCTTCAATGTCACCATACGGATCTTTCTTTTTCACACCTGTAGATCCATCTTTATTAGTAAGTAAATCCACATCAACCTTAGACTCATCGCTCACTTCCTTATAAGTCATCCCATGAGCATACGCATTTGCAATACCCTCAGCTTTTTCTTCTATCTTCTTAGTTGCATCATCTCCAGTCAAGCCTTCAGTAAGACGTAGTCTTTCACGCTCATTATCTTTCCACTCACCAAAAAGCAACTTCTCCTGTACTGCTTTTTTTACTTTGTCAACAGTTAATTGTTTAAGTTCATGAGTTGCTACTTTTGTAACAATACCGTTTATATCTTTTTCATATGTAAAGCCGTCAGTAGCTGTTTTTAAAACATCTGCCTTAATATTTGCAACAAAAGGTGCAAGATCTTTATCTACATCATGCTTACTAAACCTTATGTCAGTATTACCTTGACCCCACGATCTACCAGCAGCCATACCTGAATTACCGTTATCATCTTTTGCGTTATACTCTCTGTCAAGCCTATTCATTGTTTTTCTGAAAGTCTCAAGATCTTGCTTGTCATACTTGCTAGCTTGCTCTTCCATAGCAGCTCTAGTGTCATGTGCTACTTTATATGCATACAGTGCACCATCTGTCATACTTTTAGTAAGACCTGCTTTAGCTTTAGAGAAAGAACTCTTAGCTAAGAATGGGTTACCTCCAGCATCTAACACTGATTGTCTTGCAGCATCTTTATGCTTATTTAACTCAGATTGAGCGTAGGAATAATCTCCTGATATAGCAGAAGCTTTCTCAGCTAATGCTTTATCGAAGTCTGTTTCAAACTCGTCTGCTTGAGCTTGGTCTATGTCAAGTCTCTTCTGTATAGCATCAAAAGGTAAAGCAACATAATTGCTCAATACCTGAGACCTTTCTGGTTTATAGTATCTGTTCATAATGTTAGCTTATACCTTACCTGCTTTTGCGTTTAGAGCATCTTCAGCTTCCTTACTATATATGTACTTACCTGTCTTTTCGTCATACATAATACCCTTAGTCTTTAAGAGTTTAATGTGCATCTTATCTACAGCGCCCTTACTCTCATCTTGCTGATGTTGAGCTGCTACATCACCTAACTGAGCGTATGCAGCACTCTGAGCACTCTTAGAGGCAGCTCTGTTCTGAGCGTTGATATCATTCACTACCATTTGACCAGAACTGTTTTTATCGTCTGATGCTTGTTGACCTGCTGCGTTTGTGACATCAACTGCGTATTGAGCTTTATTCTCTTGCTCGTTCAACCCAGCTTGAGCTGTATTCATCGCAGAAGTTATATTAGCATTTACACCTGCAGCAGCTCCACTGTTCACATTAGCTGTAGCTAATCTTGCTGCATTAGCAGAGGCGATCATAGCATTTCTTGCTGCTTGCGATTTAAATTGATACCTAATAGGTGTATACTTACTTCTAACTAACTGTTCAACCTCAGGTCTTTCATGTGCAAGAGACATGTTCTTTAACAGAGAAGCATGCTTTAAAGCACCTGCAAATCTACCACTAGCAGATTGATGAACAGTAGGGTCTGCTATTACGTAAGATTCTCTATCATCCTTATCATTACCACTTCCTGCTCCTGCTCCTGCTCCTGCTGGAGGTATGGGGAGCTTACCAGGCCCAAGATCAACTCCTGTCTTTTTTCTAAGCTCTTCATTAGTCATAAAGTCTGAATTCTTAAGAGGTGCAGGTGTACTATTTAATGATTGCGGAAGTACATTTGGCTTAGAGCCATCTTCAAACTTAGGAAGACCATCAGGTCCAACTAAATCTTTAGGTAGTACTTTAGGATTAAACGCATCTATAACAGCAGGGTCAATCTTACCTGTAACCTTAGCGTATGCATCCTTACCATCTCTAGATCTTCTGAGATACTCTCCATTAGTGGTCTTATTCCAGATATACTTGTTACCTCCGTAGATCTGACCTCCGTTACTGCCTTTAGTTACATTACCTCTTATGTATTTATTATCGTTACCCATTTCTATATCGTTTAACTATGTTAGCTATAATCTCTTTCTCTGTTAACGGTTCCGTAGGAGTGTTGTTCATAGGTACAACCTCATCTCCAGGGTTAAGTGCAACATCTACACCGCCTTCTTCATGTGATACGTTACCTGGGACAGGATCTACGCTACCGTTAGATCTCTTAATAACCTCAGGGTTCTTAGCTGAACTCTCAGCTTCTACTACCTTAGTTTTATTGCTATTATTCTTATATCCGTACCTAGCCTGTATACCTGTGACTTGTTGCTGACTGTTATCTATGCCAGCGTAGTTATTAATTGCAGCGTTATAGTTCTGAGCATCTTTAAGATTAGCTCCTTTAATAGCTCTTTCTTGCTTACCATTAGACATTGATACTGCCATACCTCCAAGACCTGTAGCTAAAGGAATAAAGGCGCTCATGCCACCTGAAGCGGCTAATGCGGTAGGGCTCAATGCTGCGTCAGCTGTTAATGCAGCTCCTGCTCCAAATCCTTGTGCTGCATCTGAACCAGCTGTACTCTTGTGAACAAGTTCTGTCTTCTTAAGTCCTGAATAAGCATTAGTTCTATCTGAAGCACGAGATGTGTCATTGAAAGACTCACTCTCCATAGAGTCACCCCATGCGGATATAGCACCTCCTATCGCACTACCTACTCCGGCATTCGTTGCGTCTTCAAGCATGTTGACTTTATTCTCGCCTGTTATAGAATTTTTATTAGTTACCTTATCTTTAGTTATATATCTAGACATATCAGGCATACCGGAAGATGAACTTCCGGCTGCACTTTTATATTTGCCGAGAGCGGCCATAAATTCTCCTGCCATCTTATCTTGTATTTACATCAAAGATAGTGGTTATTCCAGACAAAGCAAAAGGAGCTTGACTAAATCTGTAATCACCAATAACATAATTACCTTTTATACGAGGAGCGTAGTGATACTCATCGTCTGTTGGTATATAAAATCCAACACTACTCTTCACGTTTCTAGGTATCGCAAGTCTATATTCTTGATTTCTCCTTTTAATAAATACCTGATCTACGTTTTTATCTTCTGATGTAACTACCTCACTGTGTGAAGACCCTGATGCTGCTATGTTATTACGGTAAAGCACAAAGGTTAATCCTACAGGTAAGTCGTTATCAACGTTGTCATTGCTGTATCCATCTATAACAACGTTAGTGAAAGATGCCATTTTCTCTGAAGGTGTGCTTATTTCAATTCGAGAGTTTTGATAGTTACCAACACCTAACTCAGCAACTGAGTTACCACCATAACAACGATCATCATGTTGAACATATAACCTAGATAAGTGACTATGGAATGAAACCCAAGCAGAATTGAGAGCGCTAAATGACAATGTGAATTCTGTAGCATTTTCTACAGAGTTTGCTAAATATGTAACTAAGTATCGTTTCGATCTATAGTCATATATAGAACATACACCACTTCCCATATAAGGGTTATCCGTAATCTCAAGCATTTTATCTTTGAAAAAGGTCATTAAGCCTTTGTCGCTTATCTCAGTAAGGGTAGGTCCTACTTTTGTAATACCTGTGATGAACATCTTATTCTGCTTAACATCAGGGAATATATAACCAAGAGGTGTTTCACAACCTCCCCATTGAGACATAGTTCCTCCATACCCTCCGTCTGAAGTACTGACAACAGTAGCAGGTTGGTAAAACAAAGACCCTGTACCTAATGTTACAGCTGCACCGTCTTTCAGAGACTGTATTTGATACTGGTTTTCAGCGAAAGTTCTCCATAGTGATTTAGGAGTGTGTAAGAACAAGGTATTACTAAATACAAAGCTATCCCATATCTCTCCTGTGTTAGATGGAAGATCATAGTAATTAAGTACACCAATGTCTCGATATGAGTCAGACACACTGTCTGCTTTAGCAATGTTACTATAGATAGTTCTACATGGATAACTTTGAACAGATGGTGT
>Ga0181357_1000770_pt1 | contig 12351 bp, 15 predicted proteins | sample Fa13VDMM110DN_FD_130094 | JGI IMG/M metagenome (GOLD analysis project Ga0181357, IMG submission 130094) | Freshwater viral communities from Lake Michigan, USA - Fa13.VD.MM110.D.N | ecosystem: Environmental > Aquatic > Freshwater > Lake | place: USA: Michigan | collected 2013-09-24 | reverse complement strand
TTGAGGAAGTTACGAGTTGGATCTTGACCTTCCATCTTGCCTCGCATATAAGACACAAAGAATGAGCCATAATTGATAAGATCGATGGCAGAATCTTCTAGGCTTTCAAAGTTAGGCTGATAGCTCTTATCGTTTTCCATAGCTTCCATAACAGAATATATACGAAGTACTTTACTATGAATTAAATCTAGAATAGTGGCACAGCCGCGTGGATAATAATGTGCTTGCTTGATATGTGATTCTGCATTCTGATAGTCGTTAGACTTTTTGTTTTGAATAACTGCTGCTTCTTCGAGAGCTTTGAGAGATTCTTTCATTTATTTTATCCTTTCACTAAATAACGATGACCACCAAATTTAGAAACTTCTAGATTATTTAGAACGTAATTAGCGTCTTCTAACTTAATATATTCAAACGTAAGCTTATCGCCGATTTCTAATGGTCGATTTGGTCTATTCATTTTATAAAATCCAAAATGTGTCAGATCATGGTTTTTTACTCCATTTTTCAGCTGCTCTTCCTTTTTTTCTGGAATACTATACCATACAGTCTGAATACATTTTACATCAATTTTATATTGATGTATACGGAAATCATGTAATATATTATAAGGTTTTTCCACAAAGTCTCTTTGAATTAAAGTGTATTCTAATAAAGTGCAATCTGCATGGATCATTCTTTGTTCAAGAGTTCTTTTGTGCGGTAAAAATTGTTCAACACAGATATTACGATGAACTATAAAGGGTTGGTCTACTATAACTTCTCCTAAAGAATTTACTATTTCTTTAAGATAATAATCTAGCATTTCAAACCTTTGGCTATCATTCATTTTCATTAAACAACATCCCTAATAGACCAACGTTGTCTTTGTGACTCGGAGCAATCCAACCTTCTGGCTTTACAAGATCTGGCAATCCAAGAGGATTTGGACGACTTTCTTTGATGCCAACTAATTTATTCATATTGGCTTCATGTACTCGGTCCCAAGCAAGGCGAGCATCTACATCAAAAAGATCAAGTGTACCAATAGCAACTACACAAAGATCAATCAAAGCATCTACTACATCATCTGCGGTTTCAGCTGTACTTAATTCATTCATTTCTTCTTCAAGAAACTTGATACGAAACTTTAAAAACTTATTTAGCTTTTCTTTATCAAATGTTTGAACCTTATCATATACACCATACTTTTCATGCATCATCTTAATGTCATGCGCCCAATTAATACTCATAGTTTACCTCCACAGTGCGGACACGGTTTATCATACTCATCTTTAATTGATTTAATTAAATGCTTCAATTGTTTACACTCTTCAAGCAAATGCTTGAGATGTTGTTTCTTTCGTTCTTTCTTTGGTTTCTTAATTTCTTCTTTAATTATATTTTTGATCTTTTGAAATTGAGATTCCCAAATAGGAAGATATGTTGGAAGTGGTTTCTTTAACATGAATATTCTATCATTATTAAATAATAAAGTAAATAGGGACAACTTTACAGATAGGTTAATATTTTTTTCATAACTGCTCTTTATTTTAAGAACAGTTTTTTCTTGTCATCTTCCAACATGAACACATCTCACACATTTTATCTGGATCTGTTATATAACATGCTGGAGATCCATATTGTGTATATTTATTTTTACCTTTTATCTTTGGTTTAGGATCTTCTTCATCGATATACTGAATTTTTACTCTTCCATCATGACCATGAATCTCAGTAATATGTTCTTCACAATCAAAGAAAGTCATACAAGTTATCTTTTTGTAGTTAGCGTTTAGCCAATTTAAAGCACAACGACCATCAGTAAAAATTACTCCTTCAGCAATAATCACATCATTATCTTGGATTAAATTAAACAGTTTCATAGAGCTAACTTCGCTGGCTTTTGCCGTTTCTGAACTTTAAGTGCTTGTCGCTTTGCACGATCTAACAACGCTTTATTTGCTCTTTGTGTAAAGTTGATCCCTTCAAGGTGATCCATCTCATGGAGAAAACATCGAGCTGTCATTCCTACAAACTGTTGAGTAGTCGTTTCACCAAATGCATTCGTAAAACGAGCTTTGACAAACATAGGACGCTTGATCTTTATATACATAAAAGGATACGAAAGACATCCTTCATCTAGATTGACTTGTTCAGGAGAAATTTCGATTATACGCGGGTTATAGCATACGATAGCTTCTTCTGCTCGCATAACAAACACTCTCCATGGAAGTCCTACTTGATTTGCTGATAGTCCTATACCTGAATTATGATTCATGGTCGCTATCAAGCAATTAGCCAAATAGGCGGGAGGTAGAGGAGGATTTTCAAAATCAAACCGTTTAGTAGGTTTAAATAGAATAGGATGAGTATTTGGTACTAAAGGTAGTATGTCGTGAGTCAGTAATGTTTCTTCTATCATGTTTTATCTCAATATCAAGCAGCAATACGGCTGAAATTCTTATGTTTTTCGAATTTAATCACGGAATGGAACTTATCATAGAGCGCATCACCTTTATGGCTAATGATGAATACATTCGTATCAGATGCCAAGGATTGCAAGATCTTTAAAAACTCTTCTGTGCCTGAATTATCAAGAGAAGAATCAAAGATCTCATCCATTATAAGCAAATTAGTGCTAGCGCTATTACGCAACTTGGATATGGCTCTCCAAGTAAATAGTAGTGCCAAATCGATACGTAGTTTTTCGCCTTCTGAAAAAGATTGGTAACTAAATTCATCTCTAAACCTCGATTTAATTTTTTCTTCAAAACTTTCATTAAGTTCAAAATTGACAAAGAAATCCATTGTTGCTAAATATTTATTAATCAATTTATTCATTACTGGAATATACTGCTTGATGATCTTAGTCTTGATACCAGTATCTTTTAATAGATTAGCCGCGATATCGTGCAACAACTTCTGTTCGACTAGGTGATTCTTTTTACTAATGTTCTCTGTTAATTCTGTAGATAGTACTTCTAACTGATTACCATCAACATCGATCTTAGATGTCTGTGATTCAATCGACTTGATACTATTGGCGTGTGATTGCATGATATTTTCAATTAATCGGATATGATGGATATATTCATTGATACCATGATTATTAGCATCAATCTTTGTTTGTATTTCTTCAATCTCTCGCATACGATCATAGCACTTGTTCTTTTCTTCTTTAAGCTTGATCAGAGCTTCTTCTAATTCTATTTGCTGATTATGACGAGTAGTGATTCTATCTTGCTTAAAATCAACTTGCAATTCTTGTTTACAAGTTGGGCAGTTATCATTATCATGATAGAATCCAATTTCTTTTTCAATCTTCTTGCGTTTATCATGAATCTGATATTCTAGATCATCAAGCTTCTTAAGCTTACTCGTCATCTTAGGTTGATCAGTAATATTTTCTCTAAGATCAGTATTTTGGGTTTGTACTTGCTTCTGAAGATCTATCCATTTATGATAGTCTTTTTGAGAAGTTGCTATCTTTGTTTTGTATTCTGCAATTAGTTCATCGTTATTTTGCTTAAGCTTTTCAATGTTCTGTTTATATAGTTCAATCTTCTGTTCTGTAAGACGAATTTGCATATCAGTTCTAGCAATATCATCTTTGTTATGTTGCATCTTACCTTTAAGCAATATGTTCATGGTAGAGAAGATCTGAATATCAAGCAAATCTTCAATCACTTCACGACGATGTGCTGCAGGTAATTGCATGAATGGAGTAAACGATGCCGAGCCAAGTACTACGATCTGAGAAAAAGATTTATGATTCAGTTTAAGAATCTGCTTCTCAAACATCTCTTGATAATCTTTCATCTCAGCATTTTGATTGATCATCTTGCCATTTTGATAAACTTCAAAGACGTTGGGTTTCATTCCACGTACGATCTTATATGAATGCTTGCTGATATCAAACACAAGTTCGACTACAAGATTCTTTCCATTGATAGAATTCATAAGTTGTGGCTTATTGATCTTTCGAAATGGTTTACCATATAGGCCATAAGATAACGCATCTAGAATGGTAGACTTACCGGCACCATTATCTCCTACGATCAATGTAGTCTTTGAGCGTGAAAGATCGATCTCGGTAAAGCTGTTTCCCGTCGACAGAAAATTTTTCCAGCGTAATTTTTTGAAAACTAGCATATTATTCCACCATTAGAGCTTCATCATATAGTTCTTTTAATAATTTAGATAAATTTTTATGATTTTCTTTATTCGAAATCTGCGTTACAAATTTGTTCAACATGGATAAAGTATCTTCAGCTTCTCCAATAATATCATCATCAATTTCTAGATTGAGATTCAAATGATCTTCAACTGACTGCAGATCTGCTACTCCAACTTTTTCAAGTTTCTCTATAAACAAATCATATATATGAGGATTAGTCTTATTTTTTATTATGACTTTTACAACACAGTTCTTGTACATAGAAAAGTCTTGATTCATCGCATATTCGATAGTCTGATCAATATCATTATAAAAGATTTTATGGAATACTTTATTAGGATTTTCTATAAACTTAAGTTCACGTGTCGCAGTATCAAAGATGTGAAATCCTCTGGGATCATCATAGTCAGACCAAGTCATCTCATAAGGCGCGCCTAAATAGTGAATATTCCCGCGGCTGGATTTATGATGAAAATGGCCAGAGCAAACTACGTCAAACTTATCAAATAATTTGGCATCAAATCCATGATCATTTGGCATACCTTTATACATCTCAAATCCAGTAAGTTCAAGATGTCCAAATAATACTTGAGCATCTGTCTTCTCAATGATATCCATAGAGCTTTGATAATTACCAGAACAGATCCAAGGCATGAATAGAATCTTACAACCATCAATACTAAATTCTGCAGGACCATGATAATAATTAAAGCGGGCATTATCATGATATAATACGTTCATCGAATTGATTTCGTTTGTGTTCTTAAAATACGTATCATGGTTACCAATGATTGCGTGTAAAACCAATTTATTCTTATAGATTGGCTCAATGAAATCATCGTCCAAACGTTTAGCAGTAACAAAATTGATGTACTTACGACGATCTACAATATCACCTAAATGAATGATATAATTTATGCCGTGCTCTTCTAGATATGGAAAGAATACTTCTTTATAGAACTTTGAAATATGTTCAGCAAATACTGGACTGTCATTACGACACCCCCAATGAGTGTCGGTAATTAATGCAAGCTGTGTCATAGACTGTCTTTTTCAAGAATTTCTTCTTTCAATTCGTTAATGTCCTCTTCAATAAACTGCTCGATGCCTATCTTTTGTTTATCTTTTTTCTTCTTGATAATGGTTTGTTCATATGACTTTATAAACTCATTCATATGTTGATTTTCAAAATAAGTCTGTTCTGTATGTTCATTCCATTCACTTTGTTCAATATACTCATTATGAATCATTGAATTCTGAATTAGTTTGTGCTTCGTATACAAATGTCGCTTTTCTTTAGTGATACGACGAATAAATGCAAAATAAATAATCTGTGTAATATAAGCAAATGGATTACTTGATTTTGCTGGATCAAAGTTGTCAATATACATCAAACAGTTCTCAATACCATCGCCAATCATCTCTTCTTTAAACGGGTAGTTCATAAAGTTAGGACGATTACACAGTTTCTTAGCAATCAAAAAAATACACTCACCTACGTAATCAGAAATTCTAGGCTTCTTTGTTCCTTCAGCTTTGGCTTTTTTTGTAAGTCCATGATGTATAGTTAACTCTTCGAGTAACTTTTTGTTGTCTACGTAGTGAGCGTTTCTTAGTTGCATTAGTGTACCTTCGTGTCTTTCTTTACCTTAAAATTTTTCAAGTCTTTCGTATCTTTCATACTATCCAATTGGTTTTCAATTATAGTTTCAAAATTAGGATTAGATAAAACTGCATCAATAAATGTAGACGCTAGATTTACTTCTTGTAATGTAATTTTATCCAAGACTTCAGTATGATACTTTATTAAAGTTTTATAGTACTTAGCGAGTTCTAAACAAGGAGCATATGTTCCAATAATATGAGCTCGACGAATCTTCATGATAGGAGATTTAGCAAGAATATTATATCTACGTAAGAAGATCATAACAGTTCCATCTGGATTTGAAACTGATATGACAATCATTGGATGGCTAATCTCAATCAATTGTTCTGTGACCTTACTTTCATCTATTACACAGATGACATTTTGGCCGGTAGTTAGGTTTAATACTGTAAAGTTATTCATTTTAATTTTACCGTGTAAATTTTATTCTCAAACTTTTCTTCGTTGTAGATCTTTATACGCTCGATAAAATGCATCAATGTATGATTCTTCTTTGAATTTATGGACATATCATCTGCTATATCAAACAGCGTGCACTCTTCTTTATTTTCTCCAAGCCTTAGTCCACGACCAATAGACTGAAGGTTACGTATCCTTGACTTCGAGGGGGAGGCGAAGATGATGTTATGAAGATTACGAATGTTGATACCTGTGCTGAACGTGCCATAAGATGCTATAATCACTGCGTTCTGGTCCATCTCAACCAACCTTCTGATGTTCTCACGATCTTCGCCTTCCACCCCTCCATGAACGAAATACACTGGCCGACCTTCTTGAATTTCTTTTTGCATATCGTTGTATAGTATTCTACCATGTTTCTCAATATATTGAAACAGCAAAAGCGTATTTCCTTTCAGAGATAAGATCAAATTTCGAATAAATTTATTTCTCTGTTCACACGAAACTATATAATCCATTTCGTCTTGGTACTTCTTCTTTAGAATATCCTTGCATACATGATCTGGATGTCTTAGAATAATACACTTAATCTTGAAAGCAGACAAGTGCTTCTGATCTATGAGTTCTTTTGTTGTCGTAACCTTCTTGACTGGACCAAACAAACCTTCGAGTACCAACTTATGGGTCTGTGCACCATCAAGAGTACCAGTAAAACCAAATCTGTATTGACAATCTACTAATTTCTCCATGATAGAAGTTAGCGATTTGGCTTTAAAGAGATGCGCTTCATCCCCAATGACTATATCAAACTTATCAAACCAAGACTCAGGCAACTTATAGATAGACTGCCATGTAGTGATGGTTATTGGCTTATCTACCTCTTTTTCTTCTCCTGAATAAATCCTATGACAATGCTTTTCAGAATCATATCCATAAGATTGAAAATCAGTGTACATCTGATGAACAAGCGAAGTAGTAGGAACGATAAGAAGAGTACGAGCACTAAACCATCTACTGATCAGATAGATGATGAATGATTTACCAGACGCAGTAGGAGACAAGAGGACAGCTCGGCGATTGCGAACTGCATAGACAAATGCATCTATCTGATAGTTTCTTGGTTGAAACGGGAGAGAAAGAGAGGAGATAAAGTCTTGTGCTTCTTTAAGAGAAAACTCATCAGCACTGAAATCGGTTAAATATTCTATTTGATATTCACGTTCTTCACAGAACTTCTCGAGATACCCGTTTAGTCCTCCATATAACACTTGGCCGCGCACATTAAATATGTGCACGTCTCCATTCCACATACCAGACCTATACTGAGGCATAAACTGGTAACCAGGAACTTTGAAGGTGAAAAACGAATCAATCTCCTTGGCCATCCAAGGCTCACAATGGATTCTGTTGTATACTTCATTTAGTTTTTCTACTCGTACTACATCCATTATACACCATTCATAAATTTAGCCCAATCAATTGCATTCTTTATCTGATAATTACGGTTATTCAAAGCTTTGATGATGTTCTCAAGCAGATTTATCTTTTCTTTCTGATACTCGATCTTAAGCTGAGCGTTATGAATATCTGTATCACCTTCTAAGTATATATTCAAGTCAGTTTTAAGTACTTTCAGAGTGAAAGGATTCCATCCATTCTCTTTCAGATCTTCTTGACTAAGCGTACCATTATAGTACTCATACTTAGTCTTATATAAGGTCTTATATTGGTATTCAAGCTTCTTAAACAGAAGTCTTTCCTCAGAATACATTTTAAAATAGATCGAATGATACTGAGCTATCTTTAGACTTTCTTCACCTAGTTCAGACCTATCGATCTGGCTATCCTTTTCCCAAAGAGATTGAATCTCTTCTAATTTCATGATTAAATCCTATATCAATATTATTCAGGATACCATAGATTATACTACAGTAGAATTAAATTGTACATGCCTAGACAGCAGAAATAGTATAGCGAAGGTAAGAAAAGGTTGCGGTGGCTTCTACATAGGTTACATCAGATAACTTTGTATCAAATGAAAAGCCAGATAGATTGATAGGAGCTAAGTCAAAGAAATGCACCTGTACGATAGGATTCATTACGGAATTCATAATAAAAAGCGTGCCATCTGATTTTATTTGACCCGGTTTGTTGAATCGATTTGAGTTTGTAGAGTCAGGACCAGTACCTATATATTGATCAAATTTTTCTGGGAAACCCGTGCCAATCATCCAATTATGAAGTTCAAGATAATTGGTCATATCTTCATCGACCCGAAAAGTTACTTGCAACCTTTCAAAAGTCATTTGTTCGCCAGAAAATGGAATATTAACAAAAGGAGTTTGCACCACAACTTCAGGCAAACTTATTCCAGGTAAGTTCACGGATTGTACGAACCAATTCATATTAGGAGTTTTCTTAATTAAGAATTTGAATCCTAATGGTGAAAGAAAGTTCTTATTTGAAGGTTGATTATCTACGGCTGACATAAGATCTCCTTTGTCATTATTTATGCAAAAAAATAGGAGAGCGGGGGCTCTCCTATAATTTTAAGTCTTTATTCTTATTCTAAGAAAAAAGGGGACATTGCGTCCCCTCTTTTTGACTATCTCGTCTCAATTACATGATGTTATTGACGAGAATACGACGATAGTATAGGTTTGTATCCTGTACTAGGCGGCCACTATTTGAAGGAGTTCCGGCGTTGCCAGCTTCTGCAAATGGATTGGCTACCATGCCATAGCGTGTCTTGAAGCCAATCTTTGGCTGGAAGCTATTCTGATCGACTGCACGAACCATCTGGAGTGGAACGTATGGGCAATAGAATAGACCGGCGTCGAATGGGCTGGAACCCTTATAACCAGTTGTTAGATAGTTACCGGTTGTGTATGGGTCGATGTATACACGAATGCGACCATTGAGTACACCAGCGAAGGTGTTACCTGTGTCGTCAACGTTTAGGTTGTTGCTGTTTAGAGCAGGAGCGTAATCAAGAACACCGGCCATCTGAAGAGCAGAAGCTACGTCGCTTGAGCAGATGAGGATGTTGCCCTTGCCACGACGTGTGTCTTTGGCAATTTGGTTACATTCACGTTCAACCTGGAACATTAGGCCCTTGAACTTTTCAACTGACCAACGGCCGTTGGAGTCTGTATCAAGGTCGAATACACCGGCTGTGGTTGTACCAGTATTGGCACCGCGTACAGCTGTAATGTTAATCGTGCGGATTACTTCACGATTGATTTCAGCTAGAATTTCGGCGGAAAGAATATTGGATAGTTCTGTTTCAGCATCTAGACCATGAATAGCCTTAAGATCCTGAGCGAGTTCCATTGAGTATTCAGCCTTTAGAGCGCGGCTTAGAGCAGTTACTGTTACCTTCTCGATGCTGAATGCCATTTCAGGAATTGCAGGATGAGAAGTAGTACCTAGAGCTTCAGCATTGGCTAGTGGTAGACCAATACCCATGTTGTAAAGGGCATTGCTAACGTTGCTGTTAGCAGAAGGAACTGTACCGACTTGACCGTTACCGAAGGCAGCTGTGTTTGGCACTCTTGGTGAAGAGAATGAAGTATTCGCTTCGTTATAAAATGCTTCTGCACTGGACTGATCTGTGTAGCGAGCACGCATTGCAAAGATTAGACCTGTTGGGCCAGTCATTGGCTGTACACCGCAGACGTCATAAGCAATGAGGTTAGGCATTGAACGACGAACGAGTGAAATCAAGACTGGATCAAACGTATCAATTGCACCATCAGCTGCAGTTGAAGATGAAGCGCCCATTGAGTTTGTTGGAGCAGCTTCGCCAAGAAGATGCTGATAACCCATCTGGCGACCAGCTTCGCGAAGAGCGTTCTCTGTGTTTTCAAGAATGACTGCCGTAACTGCACGACGATGCGCGTCGACAATCTTTGGTAGGTCAGGATGTTGTAGGACTGGGGCCCACTTTCTTTGTGCTTCTTCAGTTAGAATCATTGGTTTCTCCTTTGTTAGCAATTAAATATCTTGCTATTTTACTATTTATAAAACAAATGTTTTTACTTAGCAGTGTTTCTGCTAATGGCTTGCATATAGTGGGCCATAGGACCTCTTGCTATTGGCATTTCTTCTTCACCTTCGAAAGATTCTTCAAGAAGACCTGAGGTTTTCTTATCTACCTTAGTAGTGCCGAAGTAATTCTCTTTGATGATCTGAAGCTTTTTCTTATAGTTAGAAAGATCGTCGCACTCTACACCTTCCGTTAGCTTCTTGAACTTCTCAACCTGAGTAGCTACTAGGCTTTCTGAGATTTCGTTGAAAACTTCTTCAGTGTTCATTTCATTGATTGAAGCCGCAAGTTCGATATTTTCGTTGACAACTTCATTCAACTTTTCTTCGAGTTCTTGTACGCGAACAGATAGCTCTTCTACGACGTCAAATCTTTCGTTAGGAACGTCAATATAGTGCTCGGCAAATAGATTCTTTAGACCTTCAATAAATTCTTCTGTGATTTCTGACTTAAGTGCAGATTCGACAGCAATTTGGTTGCCTTCCATCCATTGTTCTGTAACATAGTTTAGATATTCGTCAAGTTTAGTAGCAAGACCTTCTAGATCCTGAATTGACTGCTCTTCGATTTCTTCAAGTTTTGAATTTAGAGCAGCTTCATATTCTTCTTCTAGAGCAGTAGTGATTTCAATAACGCGTTCGCTAACGGCAGCTTCGAAGATTGTACCAGCTCTTTCTTTGAATTCTTCAGAGAGATCTTCTCCCTCGAACATTACGTCGATGTGTTCTTTCGTACCTGTTCCTTTAGCAGCAATAGAAGCTTTGTTCTTTGCAGAAGCATCGCCTGTTGGCTTGGTGTTGTTTTCTACATCTGTGTCTTCTACACCAGTATTATTAGGATCTGCGATTTTAACTAGAGTAAGATCACCCTGAGCTTTGCTGTTACCTAAGGCCTTAGCCCGAACGCCGGTTGGTTCTGCAGCCTTAGCAGTGCCAGTGGCGCCGCCGCCAACTTCTACATGACTTTCATCTAACTCAGCGTCTTTCATCTTTTTAATCGTTTCTGTAAGATTCATCTAGAAACTCCTTCTAAAACTTATGTTTGATATATTTATTAAAACTTATTTTTTAACCAATTCGTTGAGAAAGCTTGCGAATACGCTAAGCTTTGCTTCATCGAGATTCTTTGATGAAGTTCGTTTGATCGTTTTCTTCATCTCTTCAAGCCTTTGCGCTTTAAGAATACCGTTATCCCATACCCATTCTACATCTTCCATGATGCCACGAACGAATGCATCGGGAGCAGAAGGATCAGCCACGATATCGGCAGCTGTAGCTAGATGAAAGTCATCTTGTACTTCCATAAAGCCTTGCTTATTTTCTTTAATAGAACCCATACCGCGAGTAGATACGCCTAAAGAAGCTCCTTCATCCATAAGATTTTTCACAATATTACCCATAGGAGTATCCATGATCTTAGCACGACCATAGAAATTGTTTCCATCTTGACGAAGCTCTTTGATCATATGAGATACACGATCAAGATTGATTGATGGACTTTGAGGATGACCCAATTCTCCGTATGCACGATTTTCCTTAACAGTTTCTTTCATATAGCGTTCTGCTTCTTTCTGAAGGATAGATATCGGGTACATACGACCGTTACGATTCTGAATATTACCTTGCATGAAGATACCTTCGATAAAGTAATCTTTCTTGCCGGATTCTTTGGCTTCTGTAACGTAACGTACGTTTTCAACCTGTTCACAGATTAGTTTCATTTGATGAATCCTTGCTTATTGATCTATAGTTGGTGTTTTTTGAAATTCAATCATCAAATAACCAGTAGTGCTGTTGATTAAACCGATCGAGCAATTACCTGTTGTGTTTTTGATCAATGATGCACCATCACCTGCAAAATCTATATGACCAGAGTCTGGTAATACTAGTACAGTGTTGCCAGATTGAAAACTTACATTTGCAACACTATTGTTACCTGTGCCGCGATTGACGATCCAATAAGAATTGCCACTAATAGCTGTTGAACCCCACCAAACTTGTGTGATTGCAGCACTAGTAATAGTTTCATTGCCAAATGCAATATTACTTACAGATGAATTGCCTGCAATAACAACACAAT
>Ga0181357_1000769_pt1 | contig 12352 bp, 6 predicted proteins | sample Fa13VDMM110DN_FD_130094 | JGI IMG/M metagenome (GOLD analysis project Ga0181357, IMG submission 130094) | Freshwater viral communities from Lake Michigan, USA - Fa13.VD.MM110.D.N | ecosystem: Environmental > Aquatic > Freshwater > Lake | place: USA: Michigan | collected 2013-09-24 | reverse complement strand
TACAAGGGGGGATGAGTGGCGCTGAGTTACCCAAATAGGTAGGGCCACCGGGAGCTCCAGCAAGATACCCAAAGAAGGGTGAGCTAAACTCGTTGTACACATTACCGTCATAGTTGACAATCATTCCATCAGGAAGGTTACCAACGCGGAAGCGAATGACGATAGCACCTGTAGTAGCGGGTAATATTCCCGTGTCAATAGTCATTCTGTACTCCCCCTCATCTCCTGATAAATCTCCCTCAATGTTACAAGGGTATCCACAAGAGGGACACGGCTGAACAGGAAGAAGCACGCCCATCAACTGCTCTCTTATGTTTATCCCATCAGAGTAGTATCCGTCAGGGGCAGGTATTGTCAAGGCTGAGTTTGAGTACACTGCAGTAGAGTCTACTAACGAGGTCCCGTCTAAAAAATATGGTAGTGATATTGGCATAGTATTTTTATAAGCTGCATTCGCAAGAATTTGTAACTGTAAACTCTAATTCACCGCCTGGGTCACTCGGGACACTACCTGCTATTACACAAAATGTAATCGTCATAAAGGCAGGAATATTCAGAAAAATTGTACTTTCTTCACAGTCTTTGTATCTTAAAAGTATATCTCTTGCAGTGGGGTTGTAAGCCGTCCAAGTCCAACAGGTGCTATCGGGACAGCAGCCACAGTCATTTGATAAATCAACATTTGCCTCTCCTGCTGATACGGAAATAGTAGATCCAATCTCGACGCAAACTTGTAGCGCTTGATTCGGTAATATTTCCTGATTGGTCGGAAGTCCTGTGTCGCAGTCAATGTAGTCAATCTTACCAGTTTGGAATATTGAAGTCCATACCACGTACTCTTGACAACGCTCTTCACAACCCACACAATCACATTCTATAAACCTTACTGACACATCTCCCGCGGTGATGTAATACTGAGCGTTAACAATACATAGGGTTACCACCTCTCCCGGGTCTAATGTAATTGTAATTTCTTCTCCAATGCCGCATAGCCCATCTGGCAAATACACATCGGCCTTTTCCTCACCTGAGTTATTTATAAAAGTGTACGAGATACACTCTGCCTCACAAGGAACACAGTCGCAGCATAACTCTAAAAAATCTTCGGGCTCCCCATATTTAGAAAAACATAAGTTTGAAATGCTTGAGTTTCTCAAGTCCCAAATCAGATATAGATAATCACCGCTAACAGTAGGAGGGACAGTGAATGATGTTTGATATAGAGTCGGGCCACCCGTAATTGGAGTGGCTAATGAGCTTGCAGATAGCAAAGCGTTAATATCAAGCGGAGTGTTAGCGTAAAAAGTACTTGTTCTTAAATACTTAAAACTATTCCCAAGGGGATTGAAGTCGTAGGTATCAGGCACTATCTTATTTGTTCCGAGTATCAACGTGCTCAACTCAGTAGGTATTGCCCCCGTACCGGCAGCTCCTGTATTGATATTATATCTTGACACTACAGGGTTTGTTCCCGTCTGAAACAACACGGCACTTGATTGTAGCGGGCCGGTATAAAAACCGTCAATGTATCTGTATTGTGTATGTATAGTCTCGCCTGAGTTTAAATCGCTTGTAACAACAACCTCAACTACGTTAAGTATTTCAGGGTCAGGGCAACTTACAGATATAGACAACACAACATCGCCATTAGAAACATTGATAGCCACATTAGCGGTAGTCACCGTTATTGAGTTTTTAATAAAGGTAATAGAACCACTACTGTTTATTAAGCCCGACGAGTACGTATTGCCATCATAAACAACGTTAATAGAAAAAGTTGCCCCCGAGTCAATACTTAAAACGGTCCAAGTGACGGTAACATCTCCAACAATAGAACCCAACTCAACACAGTAATTAGCAAGTTTAATTTTACCTCCTTCAGGCGCTGAACCTGAGATTGTTTGAGACACGCCGCATGCCAAGCATTCGATAATATTAGGAAGCTCTCTGTCATTGGTAGATAAGACATACTCATTCATATAAGGGTCATACCCTCCGAGCTTTTGAGTGGTGAAAGAAGTGATGAACTCATCTCTAAACCACGTTCTCATATTGGCTTCTGATATAACAGCCAACTGATCCTGTTGCATTGAGTCTCCCTTGATTTGAATTACTGCACCACGCTTAACGTCAGTGAAGAACCTGTCATAACCCCATTGAACATAGCTCTCAGGATTAAAACTGATACCATACTTTTCTACGCGTGCTATCTGAGTACCCAATACCTCAGGTACAGAGGTAAGTGCACTACCTGCTCCAGCGTCTGACAATAAATTCTTTCCTGCTAACACATACGATATCTTATCCTCTTGAAGAACAAGCACGTCGGTCTCTCTTCCGTCTATTATCTGAACATCACCAAAGGACGTCTCTAAGTTTTTGAAATTCAAAAGACCTGCATTAAACTCATTGAGTTTATTAACATTAGTCTCTTGGTTATACACACCGCTATAGGTTATGTCGGCAAATCTTCTCGCCTCCTTGTAGTCTTGAGCAGCTACTGTAGTCACGCGTTCTCCTAAGTTAAAACTTCTACCAACAATAGAGTCTCTAATTTTATAACTTTCTACTCCATTACCAAATGAAAAGCAGTTAAAAAATCCTGTATCAAACACACCGTCAATGCCGGTTGCAATATCTTGAGATATATCACCCGCAGCTCCATTCGATAGATGGTCTCCTTTTTTGCTAATAGGAAACGACAAGTTATTTTCAAAGAAAATATCGGGGAGAGTATCAGTAGGCTCCGTCTCAAATATCAATGTGTTTACTGAGCGGTAAATAACAAAGTCAGCTAAAACAGTTGACACTCTACGATCGTTCCTACCATCACAAGCTTTTGTCCCTGTTATTTGAAACCATAATTGATTGTTAGGTGCGTCTCTCCTAAATCTATAGTAATTTATACATTCATTACCGATAGGAGGATAAGGACCTAAAGATGAGATAAACACATTTGATATAGGACAACCTCCAGTCCCGACCTCTGATATTCCATTATCTAATACTCCCTCTACGTTATCACCAACAAACCAATCGTACATATTGTCGTAATCGGCAGATGAGACAAGCGTAACCTCTAAAGTATATATCCTTCTTTCACAACTACGGTTACCATTTCCCACCCCCCTTCTTGTCAGCTTGATCTTAAATGAAATAATAGATCCTGCTGGAACGGTATAGTCAATATACATCCCCGGGTTTGCGGGATCTGGTATATTCATCGGATATACAAGCTGAGGATATCCTTCGTAGCCCACTGTCGTCGAGGCCTCACCCGGATCAATAACGCTTCCCTCCACTTGCGTCGCCTGAAACCCACTCGGGGTTATCTTCATATAAACACCCGCAGGAGGAACAGCTCCACTAACAGTTGTTATAAAGCCCGACTGCTGTGCTTCTTTCTCAAGCACCGTAGCGTAAGCACAATTTAATAAAGAACCATTTGAGTCTGCCTTTACAATATACCTATCACCACTCTCTACCTTACGCATGTTCTCACCCTGAAGCAAGAAGTAGACATCAGAGCTACCCTCTTTAACAAAGAAGATAGATGAATAGATAGTCTCATAGTTCTCAGTGTCAGCCTTGCAGACAAACTTATATCTCTTTGCCCATGCCGGAGCGCGCTGTGAAGTAGGTATTGTTACGGTGATAGAGTTTTTATTTGCTGACGCTGAACAAGGGACGTGTTCAGTGTTAAAGGGACTAACCAAAGCGGTAGTCGACCTATTAAACTCATCCATATATACCATAGCTATTTCATACCCTCTATTGCTATGTAGGCTACGAGGAGAGGCAATCTTCTGATAGTACCCCTCGACAGTTATTGTCTTATAGTATTCAGTTATTGTCTGAGTGATAGCCGTAGGGTCATCAACAAACTGCATCGCAACAAACTGAATATCAAAATACGTATCAAGAGAACTTGCTGTGATTATAGCCAAAGGTTCTCCCGGAGCTGTAATACCACTTTCATATTTAGTTACCGACGCAAAGGCGTTTGGGGTAGCTAATGTGTTAGGGATATTGCAGTTAAAGGAATCTGTAAACGTAGTACCGTCACAAGAGGTATCAGCCCCCGGTATAGGTGAATATACAGGAAGTATATTAAATGCTGTTCCTATTGCTTCTTGAAACTCAACACTCGTCACCATGTCAAACACCGAGGCGTAATCATTGGCAAGTATGAATATAAATGTAATGTCAGTATCAGGGGTTGTACCCGTAGGTAATGGCGCTGTGCCTGTAAACTGAGAGTGAGCAAACGTTAATTCTATAGTAATAGAAGCTCCTGCTATTAAAGCAAATGTACCCAACTCTACTCTTATTGTCGAGTCGGGTACAGTTAAAGCCCCGTCTATTGAATACACCCCTGTTATTGGTTTGATTTCAAGGGTCTCAAACCCTATCTCTGAAGAGATAAGTTCGGTGCTATATTCTAAATTTACAGGGCTTCCAAGGTAATCAATCAAATCATAACCTTCAATGTAATTACTATACATCAATCGGTTCCCCATGATTGTCTGCGCCTTAGCAAAGCGAGGTACGTTGTCAAACAATCTTAATATCTCGCTATCGTTTAATACTGTAAAAATCTTACTGCTATTAAATGTAATTGGCCAAGTGGTATTATCACCTATTCCTAATAATGCCTTATCGAGCTTTTCAATTACCTTGATGATATTATTACTTGCTTGCTTAAATAATAAGTCAATCCCAACGACAAGTGGTCCTCCTGTTTCGTACGTAACAACAGCTGCATTGTATACATTAACCATCCCCTCATTCAAAAAACTGTTAGGACTAAATTGAAAGTCAGAAGGAAAAAAAGCAGGTGCTGACCATTGAGAGGTTGCTGAATATTCTCCATTAACATACTTATATCTATAAGCAAAGCAGATGAAACGCTCTTCAAGATAATTATTTTCCCCGGGTTGGAATATTAAACTGACATCAGGAGAAGCCACAGGGGGCTTCTTAATTACAAGAAGAGCCTCTCTTAGTAGGTCAGGGTTACCGCCATAGTCAATATTGCTCGCATCGGGCTGCAAATAGTTTTTAGTAACATCTATAAACCTTGGTGCGTTGTAGTTGTCTGTAAAAAATAAAAGATCTTCAACCTTATTTACACTTGGAATAAGATATGTTGGGTTGAAATTTAATGTTGTATCACCTCCACCTCCACCATCAATGCTTGTTACGTGATAGGTAAGAGTATTGTTTAGTATGTTAAACGAGACGATAAGATCGATCTTGCCCGTAGCTCCTATTGAAAAATTTGAATCATGAACAAACCAATAGATAGTATCATTAGCGGTATCGGCAAAAGCACCAATACACAAAGCGTCTACACTAAGCCTATCTCCCGTAACAACATACAACAGGTCGGTGAGTACCGTATTACCTTTTGTATTCTCAATGACACCAATCTCTGAGTCCTCAGTAGAACCCATGCGGATATTCATTGCGTCGATATATTCTCCGTTAGGAACAATACGTTCATCGTACGTCTTGTTCATTCTACCCGAAGTGAAATTCCTTGTGAAATTTGCCATCTTATTTTATCATCTTGTCCATACCACGTAAGTTCATTAGCAATCTACCCGGGTGAATGTTACTCATTCTAATCTTAGCGTTTGCAAGTAAAGCTTTTCTATCTTTCTTTGCACGAGTTACAACATACTCTTGAACGCCGAACTTAGATGTTAATATCTCATACTTAATTGCTGCATAAATATATTGCTCAAAAAGTTTGTTAACAGAAATAAGCGAGTTGTCCCCACCTTCCATACCATCAGAGACATACTCAATGATACAGCTCTCGCCAGACATAGCCGAGTCAAAGTTAATAACCCCTGCTTTTTTGTTGATATTAAAGGTAGGATTGAAGTTAGCTGTCTCAGTATTTAAACCAATAGCAGCCCCTATCTGATAATCAAAATACCAATTACCATCAAAGTTGTATCCGAAAGACCCATTGTACTGACTTGCTTGATTTAAGTACAAGCTTTTCTTAGTGCCATAAAGTCTATCGTAGTCAATGTTTGAATACTGAGGCTCAAGTACATTGCCGTTGATATCAAAAAGAATGTTACCGCTATTGTCTTGGAGATACGCTCTTGATGAAAGGGTTTGAATATTCTCACTCAAGGGACGCAACCACCCGTCTTTATAAAGAGAGATGCGAACCCAATTGACAAAGTCAGACGGCAGCACAAACCTCAATGAGTCGGTCACGGTAAGTTCCAACACCTTAATTTCTTTGAAGGCGTCGTAGTTCAGTTCTTGAATAGCACGCTTAGCATGGAACAAGACCTTGTAGCGCTCTCCATTATTTACAAGAGATTGATTACCCGTATGCATCAACAAAAAATTGTTGACGATATCAAATAGACTTACGTATTGGTACGATCCCCAATTAGCATCTTGAGGGGTGTTACCATTGTTGTCATAATATTCGTATTGCGAAATATAAGCCATAGTCTATTATTGTTGTTGGTTAAGTGCAGATTTGTCCTGTTGTTCCTGAGCCATAGCAAATTGAGTAACTGTTGTTTCTCTAATTGAGACACCACAGTACTGAAGTATCTTCATTACCAACTTGTACTCGTCCTCAGAAGGAAGCTCAAAGTCTTGGAAGTCAATTTGTGTTTGATCAAAGACAGGCTCTCCTCCCGCAAGAAGCACGTATGTCCACTTCGGTGGCTTGGGATATCTAAAGTAGATTGCACTTACGTTTCCATATGCCGCAGTCCTTGGAGGATGAGGGGTAAGCGCAGTCTTAGATAGTGTATACGCAGGAAACATTTCCGAAGGAGCAGTAAGAAGAGATGAGTTAAGTCTAAATATATTTCCGTCTGTCACCTTCTCTGCCTCTGATATATCTGTTGCTGAGTATATGGCGTAACCATCTCCCGTATTTATGGGAAATATATCACTACTCAATGCCAGCGTGTCGATAAATAAAACGCTTTCAACAACAGCATTAGTGAATGTAGTTAAATTAACTATAATATCCCCGGGGACAACGCCTATTGTAAAAAAATCCGCAGTAGTATCTATAAGCTCAAAGGGGACTATAGTGGTATTAGTTCCTTCGTACCTCTTTTCATTATAGTAAGACACTCGGCTAAACATATAACCAAAATTACCCGTCGTTACATTAGAAGGAATCTCAAACTGATTGCTTAACCCACCTGATGAATAGAATATCGGACGTAAAAAATCAGATATTAAAAACAACTCTAACGTCTCAGCCAAAGGCTTGGATAGATTAGCGTAGTCACTACCTGCCAATCTTCTATTCTCAAGATTTATAATCTTATTGTAATTGCTGTAGTACTCTTCATACAATTCCATCTGCGCTTGCTGTGCATACAGATTAAAATCAGAAGGAGAGATGTACCCGTAGTTATTCTTATTCAGTACAGATAGAACCGTGTTTCTTACTGAGTTTATCATCGTTACTTTTTTACAAATATAGTGAAAAAAATAAGGGTTCGAAAACCCTTATCTTTCATCATGAATCACATAAACCAAAAATCAACTTTCCAATAACATGTCTAACATCTTCAACCCATCAATACCCTCATCACTCATTAAGAATGACATGGCTGTATCAAACGGATCTCCGTTAAATGGTATTGAACACATCTTCTTTTTATTAGTAGACGTGTTGTACCACAATTCTTTATTATTATTTCTAACGCTAATGTGTCCATTCTCAAAGAATGTTCTAACCTTAGCCTGAAACTTCAACTCAGGGTCATTGATTGCATTTAAAAAATCAGAAGGATATCTCTTAGCAAAAACTAAGATGTCTCTTTTCAGCTCAGCCGTAGAGATAGTAGAGGGGTCAGTGCCAAATAGCACTCGTGTAATCATTTCAATCTGTCCGATATCAAGAGACCTTGCCTCTATCAACGCATCAACCTCCATGTTAAGATCCTGTACTTCTGCTGAAGCGTCCTTCTCTTTATCCAACTCAGCAAATAAAGTTCCGTTATGAGGGTGGTAGTGTAAAAACTTTTGAAGAGCGACATTTCTTTTCTCTACATTTAAGAAACCATCTTCAAAAACAATGGGCTCTAAGATAGCGTTGCCATCTTGCTCATCTTCAAAGGGGGAGTTCTGATTTGTTGCGTATCTAAGTGCGCGGTTTTTTTGTTTCTCCTCATCAAACCACATCAGTGGAAAGCGAGGGTTATTGCGAGAAGCAATAGTGTAAGAGAGTGGTGCAGTGCCTAATAACTTGTACACCTTGTCTGTTAAAATTGGAGCTTTTGCCATTTTATTATAGATTTAATTTGATTAAAGATAAAAAGAAGTGTGCCCGAAGGCACACCTCTTTAGAGTTTTTGTTACGATTAGTTACCGTAACGGAATAACATGAAGTTGTTAGCACCTAAGGTACATACGCAACGCTCAGAAAGGAAGTTAACCTCCATTGCATCTAAGTCGCTTGTCTGAGCACCTCCGGCAGAACCTGTGATCCACGTCTTGTAACGACGATCTTCAGCTTCGCTTGCACGGTAACGAACGTGTAGGAATGGACGCTTAGCGTTCTTACCCATGATTTGATCGTACACTGAGGTAGATCCTGCAGGAACTAATAATCCGTTTACAGTACCGATAGTATTGTTTACAGAGTTAGCAGCTCTAAGACTACCACGCATTGTTGGATCGTTCAAGTATTTCCAATCAGACTTGTAGAAGTCATAACCACGACGGAATCCTGTGAATCCTAAGTTCAATGCCATCTCAGTATCGTTATCAAACAATCCGTAAGAAGCACCGAAAGATGGAGTTGCAGCTGCTGCAGTGCTTGCTCCATTCAATCCCGCTAACATGTTGTCTACATCAAATCCCATTTGACGATTAACGAACAATACGTTCTCTTCGATAGCACCTTGTTGGTCTAAACGAGCAACGATAGTATCCCACTCAGCTAATGTAGTTGGATTACCTGCACCCCACACGTTACCGCGATCGTTAACAGCGTAAAATACACCTTCAGTACCTGCTGATGGAGTAGCACCACCACTAAGAGCAGCCAATGCTCCTGAACCTGCTTCAGCGGGAACAGCCTCAACCATCGCAGTCTCTAAGTAATCTTCAAAACGAAGACGAGTCTCGTGCTCAGACTTCAAATACCAAAGGTATCCTGTAGCTCCGTTCTCAGTAGTTACTTCAACCCATCCGATTTGAGCCATGTCAGAACCATTAACCGCATAACGGTCTTTAAGGATGATAGGTCTGTTAGAGAAGATCTCATCTTCAGCTTCCAAAGAACCAAGCATTCCATTAGTTCCTTTCTTGAACTCAGAACCGTAAATGAATATAGTACAAACATCGGTGTTAGCAATGTTTACACCAGCCTCGTAGAAAGCAACAGTAACAGTGTAAGGACCTGCTGCAGGAGTTGATACAGCTGTAACAACTGCACGGTTACTTGCTCCTGAAGCGTTAACTTGAATAAACAATGTTTGACCTACACGGATAGCAACTGAAGTGATTCCAGCGTCAGTGATAGTGAAAGTACCAACACCTGCTGCAACTAATGATGCAGTACAAATAGTGTACTTAATGTGAAGACGTCCTTGCTCAGCCCATTTGATTTGGTCAGAGTTAGAAGGAATTTCAGCACCTACCATTCTCAAGAATGAAGATACTGTACGATTACCATAACGCTCAAATTCTTTCTCGTAAGTATCAGGAAGATACTGATTCAAGAAGTTGAAGTTAGTAATGTAGTTTGTTTGCAACGCAACCTGCTCTGCGGCGGGTTGCAATTGATAACCGGGGGTAGCTAATATTGCCATTTTTTTAGTTTTTTATTTTATATTCTTTTTGCGCTATGAATTTTTAATCCCCTTCCGGAGTCAGGATTCACTGCTTTAACCTGAAAACCACCTGACCCTGAAGATGCTTCTGTTGCCCTACGCTCTGACATGTTCACGTTTTTTATTTTACGTGTGACATCATCTGTTGCGTCTGACATGCCTTGCTCATAAAAGAACTTAGCAAACTTATCAGGGTTCATTGCAATTGATAACGATCTGTGGTATCCGGTTGCGTCTTTAATAAGACCACTCTCATCCAAGTACTTTTGAATAAAGTTCTGTGGAGTAGATTGACTTTTCTTTAACTCAGCCGTATCTCCCGGAGAGAATGTAAGTTTTCGGTTATTCACATCGAACTCAAAACCTTTGAACTCGTTGCCAAATACCTCGCTTGTCTTTTGGTCAAACCATTGACGCTTACGATTGTTCTCCTCTTCAACCGTTTTCGATTGCTGTATGTATTGCTTATATGCATTGAGTTCTTCTTTGTCGCTCTCAGAAATACTTGCCGCACTTGACTCAAGGGGCATTTTGTATTTTTCCTTCTGCTCGTTGAAAAACTTTTTTGCTTCCGCAACAACTTTTTTTCTTGCGATTTTTATCCTCTTAACAGTAGACTCATCATCAAGATCTTCATCATATGTGTAGTCTTCCATTAACGACTCGATATCATCACTATCAAGTCCCTCCTGTGTGGAGTGGAGATAATTTTTTAAAAGCTTATCCGAGTTCATGACTTCAAAGTCTTCCTTTAACTTAACGAAGTCATCAAAGCCACGGCCTGTATCTTTCTTGTATTTCATATAAGCAGCTACGTCTTCAGGCATCTCTTCAGCCTGACTACGCTCAGCCATCAACTCATCAAATGAATTGATTTGCTTATTGTATCGCTTTCCAATATATGAAAGAACGTCTTCTTCTCTTAACTCATTCTCCTGCGGTGTATCAACCACTTGTGCTACCGCTGTATCTGCTACTACTGCTCCTTCTAATACCGCTGCTTGAGCGGCCTCGTGGTTAGCAATCAATTCAGCTTCTTTTTCAGCAACACCTTTCGTGTCACCCGTGTCAATAACTCTTACTGATGTAAATTCCATTTGATTTAATTTTTACAAAGTTAGGTAAAATTTTAATATGTTTTTATCGTGGTTCAAATTCAGCAAAATCAAAGCCATCTAAGCTATCTTCATTAGACTCAAAGTTTAATGATGGAAGATTGTTCTTACGCTGCTCAATCAACTTAGACTGTTGAGTATTCTGAATACCTATTCTATCATCTTTAGCTTTTTCTTTCTGCATGTCACGCTGACTCAATGTTCCTGACTGAAGCTGAGCAACCTGCATATTATACTTAAACTCCTCAGCCATCAGCTGAATTTTAAGTTGAGCCTCTTGTTTCATCTTCTCAATATCAAAAGCTACCTCTGCTTGTTTTAGCTGCATCTTAGCCTGCGAATCCATCTGAATCTTTTGCATAGCAACCTGACCCGCCATCTCTTGTGATTTAAGATTTTGTTCAGAGACAAGAGCCTGCTTCTGCATATTCATCTTCTCTTCTCTTTGTTGCTTCTTTGTTCTCTTGAGCTTGAGCAACTGATTAGCAAGTTTTAGATTGCGTATCTCCCTGATGTCGATGGCATCTTCAATGTCAATGTTCCCGCTTGCCAATGCAATCTGAATGTTGGCCTCAAGCTGAGCACGTTGCTCTTCATCAGGAGACAACTCAATGAAGATACCGAAGTCATAGATGTACAAGTCTGATATGTCGTTTAATATTGAGACATTAAACCTACCTATCTGATTGATAAACTCATCTTTGAAATCAGAATACTGTAATATATCAGCAACACGATATGTGATAGCCTCTGCCAATGATCGGTAGATATATAATCCCGCATCAAGGATGTGGCGAGTAGCAGTATTTGAATTAAGCGCTGCTAACTTTTGAATACCAACCAATGAGTTTGGATCAGGAGTACTTCCATCACGGGCCTCATTGAGTCCTGTAACGGTTCTAATCATATCCATGTAGTGATTGTAATTGGCTATAAGCATCTGAGTCTTAGCAGCCCCTGAGTTAGAGGTAAGCTGAGTGATAGGAACACGAGCGTTATTAAAGTCACCGTCTTGGGTGTAGCTACGTCCAATCACGCTACCCGTTTGGAAGTAAAGCCTCAACGCATCCTCAGGATTGTAGGCTGCACCTGTTCCTAAGTCTACCTCATTCAATCCATCGGCATCAATGAACACACCATCGGGCACAACACGAGCAATGACCTGCTGTAGCTTGAGGTGAGTAATCTGAATCAGGTCGGCGAATGGAATCATACGACGAACCAATGACTCAATAGCTCCCTTGTACATGCGGGGGGCGCAAGCTACATAGTTTGGTAATGCATGCTGAGTAGCTGACTTAGGACGAACCATGTTCTCGGACATTCTCCACTGAAGAAGAATATTAGTTCCCATAACCATAATACCTTCATACCACACATCAATGATCTTTT
>Ga0181357_1000763_pt1 | contig 12392 bp, 20 predicted proteins | sample Fa13VDMM110DN_FD_130094 | JGI IMG/M metagenome (GOLD analysis project Ga0181357, IMG submission 130094) | Freshwater viral communities from Lake Michigan, USA - Fa13.VD.MM110.D.N | ecosystem: Environmental > Aquatic > Freshwater > Lake | place: USA: Michigan | collected 2013-09-24 | reverse complement strand
TTAAAGATTCTTGGGGTTGGATAAGTCAGGATGATTGGAGATAATAATGATTGATTATAAGGTCGATATTCCTAATGGCAGCTAAAAATGGCGGTAAAATAGTTTATAATCGAGGGAGAACATAATGAAAGTATTAAGTCGGGCACGGCGGCGCATCGTTGCAATGTATGCCCATCGTTGGTTTCCTTGGTTGTTTATACTTGGCGCTATGCTCGCCATCTCGATAGTGTTGTCAATCTAAACCCAAGATGTAATGAAAATAATCTTATGAAAAAAACACTAAACACAAACTCACAGAGAATTCATATTCGTGGGCAGATGGGAGTTCAACTTCTTCAATCTGCTGTTGGGTTGGCTACACTGAATGATAATAAAGATCCAATCATTTGTGTGAATACTAGCGGGCTTGCGTATGATGCTTCAAGTAAACTTGATGTTATAACTAATGTGAAATTTCGCGTAATCAACATACCAACAATGTTTAAGACGCCATATTGGGTTTCCGGTGCGGCTTCAGATATATTTACTACCAGAGAAAAAGTTTTAAATTGGATATGCTTGAAAGAATATAAATTACAAAAGAATCTGATAACAGGAATTCATGTTCGTGGTAAAGATAAGAAAGTAGCATCTACAAAATCAATAGCCTATATGATTGGAGAGGCTATCAAACAAGACAAAAGTGCTAAGATCTTTACAAATGATCTATCAATGATTGATCCTGTAACGTTGTCTTCCTTAGAAGAAGGTATAAGACCATACGGACAAGCCGCCGATATTGTAGATGATTGGTTTTCTTTATATCACAGTGATGTTGTGTATGCTGCTCCATCAGCTTTTATTTTTAGCATGTTGATATTCAATCCCGATAAGAAAATTATATTTTTGAGTGACAAACATTGTGATGGATCATACACAAACATAGCGAATGATCTGCTTTTCATAAATGAAGCAAAAAACTATTGTAAAAATGTATCGTTTCTAGAATGATTGATTTCGATTTAACATGTTTTTCAAACCTATCCAATAAAAAGAAGAGGTTATTGCGTTCACACGTTAATTCTGCTATCGCGTCAGAATCTTTATCCGATATAAAACAAAAAGCTAAAGATTGTTTTGGGATCATAGCGCCCAACATTGATATCAATCTCCTATTGAGTTCTACTAAACATTTTAGTAGATTGCAGTATACCGAAGACGATGTTCGTGCTGGAATATATGTCTATAGATCATTCTTCGCACATTTGATTTATCAAAAAAGAAAAAGAAAAAACTATCCTATGATTAACCACTCCAGTTTTGATAGGCGCGGATTTACTGAAATTAAATCATTCTTGAACTTGAGTATGGTGGATGTTGTCAAAAAAGAAATGGAATCTATTCCATTGTTTATTTCTAATGGCCCAGAAAACATAATTAACAATCTGCGTGACAAGCCAGCATTGAAATATGTTTTGCATGATAGCGGCATGAAGGAACATGTCTTTGATTGTATAGGTTATCCACTAGATCATTCTGAAGCAAATTCATTATATCTTCAAAACACTTTTGTTCAGAAGATACACAATAAAAATACAGATGATGATGTTCAAAAAATTCTACATTCAGACACATTTTTCCCTTGCGTGAAATGGTGGTATTTTCCATACGAAGTGACCATAGATTCGGGGCCATATGCTTACGTTGAAAAAAGTAATAAATTTTCATACGATATTGCGGAATTCCTACACAATCAATCTATAGAAATTGTCAGAAATAATATTATTTCTGAGAGAACATATGGGCATAAAGAAGGATCTCTAAGAATATTTGAAACAGAGGTTGACAAAATGGCCCTTTATGAAGTAAAGTTAATTGTATCAGCGAATACGTTGATTATTGGTAATGTTTTTGGTTTTCACAGAAGAAGTCAAGTAAAAAATGAAGCATATCGTTTTTCTATCCATGGTTCTATTAGGACTGATTGCCCTTTTGATTAGTGGGTGTACATCAACTGACTGTAGAACCAATAGTTGTGTCAGTGGACACTCGGATTCCAAGCTACGTACCGTTCCTGCGGTGAAAATCCCATTTTAATGGTTATAAAGAACTAACTAACTCATTGATATCATTCACTAAAATAGTCCTTTACATACACGCCACCCTATGCTACTATAATAATATGATGAAGGTTGAAAAGAAGAGAAAATCATGAAACTGCTTAGTGTTAGTGCCGATGCCAAGACTGTCAAGGGTGAAGGTCTTGGATATTTAACTGGAATTACATATCTGGCTCCAGCTAATATATCCGGGTATGAGGTTTGCCCAAATCGCACGGCGGGATGTACTGAAGTTTGTTTGAATAGTGCTGGTCGCGGCGCTTTCTCCAATGTTAAGAAGTCTCGAATTTCCAAGACGTTGTTTTATTTTCAAAACAGGGTCAATTTTATGAAACAATTGGTAAAGGAAATTGAGGCGCTTATTCGCAAGGCGGAACGGATGCGTTTAATCCCCGTTATTCGTTTGAATGGTACTTCCGACATTCCTTGGGAACGTATCAGTGTTAGCAACCGTAAGAATATTATGGAAATGTTTCCTGGTGTTCAATTCTACGATTATACTAAACGCGCAAATCGCACCAATTTGCCAAAGAATTATCATTTGACGTTTTCTTTGGCCGAAGATAATGAAAAGAACGCATTGACTGCGTTAGACAACGGCATGAATGTGGCTGTGGTGTTTCGCACGAATAAGTTTCCGACAAAATACTTTGGTAAGTCTGTTATCAATGGTGATGATAGCGATCTTCGCTTCCTTGATGGACATTCCAACATCATCGCCCTAAAGGCGAAGGGTAAAGCTAAAAAGGATATGTCCGGTTTCGTTAGGGAAGTTGCGTAAAGCTATCCATCTCAAACATCCGTAGAGAAAAACTATAACACTTTTACTCATTGGCATTCTTTTGGGTTGCTGGATTTCTGTGATTATAATATTATTGATTAATCCTAATGATAATGGGAAGCTTCACATATCTCCGCGTGATGTCGCCAACAATGCACTCGATTTTTTAAAGAAGAAGAATAAGAAATGAAGCTTGAATCGGAACTGGAGAATGGTGAGGAAATCGCCATTGTTTGTAAACGTTCAGAATTGGATCGCAGGGTAAGCTTTGCATTTATTCCAAAACATGAAACGTTTCGTGGTGCAGTCTACCCTAGGCAATCTTGGCAGAAGAATCGCGCAAGTATAAACTTGACTACAGGAAATACGTCTTTTCCATGGCGCGAAATTCCCTTGCATAATATCGTTTCTATCACTCGTGGAAATGATATTGTGAAAATTGAAATTCAAGAACCGCGTGTAAAACGCCATAAAGTAAAAGGTAGCACGGGAACAATTTACAATATTCTTGAGTCAAGTGGCACATTTAATTGTGATTGTGTTGGATTCAAGTTTCATGGTTATTGTAAGCATATTAAGAATTTAAATAAGCATTGACAATGCCCTCATCTTATAGTATAATTTAATTATGATGCGATTTGAAACACACAAACAAATTCCAGACTTTATTCAAAGTTATTTGAAGACTGTTAGTCGAGTCGAAGAAATTTCCTTACTTTCGCTTTATGACATCAATAGTTTTCTAAAAGGATTAGATGAGTTTCATGAGGAATTCAATGGCAACCGACTGGGACTATAGACTAATTGATCTGGCCAAACAGATTGCAACTTGGAGTAAAGATCCAAGAACTAAGGTTGGTGCAGTTATCGTTGATAGTGATCGCCGCATTATCAGTACTGGATACAATGGATTTCCAAGAGGAGTTTATGACGATCCCGAACTGTTAAATAATCGCGATGATAAACTAAAGCGTATTATTCATGCAGAGGCTAATGCAATCATAAATGCGTGTTGTGATTTGACTGGTGCCTATATGTATAGCACTTTGACTCCATGTTCGCAATGTGCGGGGTTTATTATTCAAAGCGGTATTAGTCGAGTGTATACTCCTCTGGTTAACTTAGATCATTTTTCTATGTGGGCGGAAGATTTTAAAATTGCTAAGTCTGTGTTAAAGCAGGCTAAAATACAGTGTGAAACAGTACATCAAACGCCAACAACTCCATAGAATTTTTGAATTGATTGATATAGAATTTGGTCGTCAGCACTGGTGTGCGGGATCGCCTTATAAGCGGTCGAAAGCTCTGGATTGGAGTAACGGTAGGGTTCAATTCCCTAGACGACTACCACTTTTGATTGACATTTTTTGATTGACATTAGAAAGCACCGTATATATAATTATATAATTCATCCCGCTGAGAGCGGATTTTTTATTCATTAAGTGGACGGCGCTGAGATAGAACTCAGTTGCTTTATGGGAAACGAGGTCCCGATGCCACTATAAACATAGATCAAACGGGCGGCTTCGATGATGAATTCCCTATCGTGGGATGAAAAAATCGAAAGCATTGGAAAGTGAAATACAACTATTGTATTTTGCTTCTATGAACATATTTTATCATTATGAAAATGTTTAGTGTATGTTCTTATAAGCAAAGTAAAAGAAAACTTTCTATATCGGAGTGTAGCGCAGTCTGGTTAGCGCACCGCGTTTGGGACGCGGGGGTCCTAGGTTCGAATCCTAGTACTCCGACCATCAATGCGAGCATGGCGGAACGGGATACGCAATTGACTTAAAATCAATCGCCCGAAGGGGAATGAGGGTTCGAATCCCTCTGCTCGCACCAAAAAATGTCATGCGGGCGTGGTGGAATTGGTAGACACGCAGGATTTAGGTTCCTGTGACCTTGCGTCGTGGGGGTTCAAGTCCCTCCGCCCGTACCAAATAATGGAAGTGTAGTTCAGTTGGTAGAACAGACCGCTCATAACGGTTTAGTCGCGGGTTCGAGTCCTGCCGCTTCCACCATTCAAAGGCACCTTCGTCTAGGGGACTAGGACTACGGGCTTTCAATCCGTGTACAGGGGTTCGAATCCCCTAGGTGCCGCCAAAATTCGGACCAGTAGCTCAACGTGGCAGAGCAGCATCCTTTTAAGTTGCGGGTTGTGAGTTCGATTCTCACCTGGTCCCCCAATTATGCGCCTGTAGCCCAACTGGCAGAGGTGCTGCGCTTAGAACGCAGAGGTTGTGAGTTCGATCCCGTCCATCTCCACCAAATTTATTCCTCGATAGCTCAGTTGGTAGAGCACCTGACTGTTAATCAGGTTGTCCCTGGTTCGAGCCCAGGTCGGGGAGCCAAATTATGCATCAGTCGTATAGTGGCATTATTTCTGGCTTCCATCCAGAAGAAATGGGTTCGATTCCCATCTGATGCTCATAGTCATGGGGGATTAACATAAAAGCAGTGTGCCTGTTTTACATGCAGGAAGAAGGGGAGCATTACCTCTATTCCCCACCAATGGGTCCGGTTAGCTGAGGGGATTAGCATCGCTTTTACACGGCGACGACGGCGGTTCGATTCCGTCACCGGGTACCAATCACGGGGCCTTAGCTCAGTTTGGGAGAGCAATTGGTTTGCAACCAATAGGTCGTCGGTTCGATCCCGACAGGCTCCAAAAATACTTTAGTTCAAGTCATATTTACTCCACCAAGGAGTAGAAATGACTAAATAGAACATAATAGAGTATTTTTGGAGCCTCCATGAAAGAATTAGTTTGTTGCATTGTTTGTAAGCGAGAAATATCTAAAAAGGGTATCTTTACGCATTACGATAGAGTCCATCTATTATCACAGAAATATTCATCTGGTAATAATGGTAAATATGCAGAAATTTCTGTCAAAAAACTTGGAACGAAAAAGATTCTTCAAGAAGAATATTATCGTAATCCAACGATGTGTTCAGAATGTAATACTTCAATTGAATTTGATCTACGGCAAAATAAATTCTGTAATAGTCAATGTTCCGCTACATTTAACAATAGAAAGAGAACAATTGATGGCTGGAGAATGTCAGATGCCGCCAGAATCAAAATATCAGAAAAATTAACAGGCAAGAGATATAAAACTATAAAAACCGCTCGATGTTTGTGGTGTGGCGGAACCTTTGAAATTGGTAGTGCAAAAAAGTTTTGTTCCGGATCGTGCCGAAGCCAGGCGCAGAAACGCAGGAGAGAAAGTAGGCCAAGTCTAATAAATTATCGGGCAGATTGTGCATTTAGGTTTAGCGTAAAAGATTATCCTAACGAATTCGAATTATCGTTAATAACGGAACATGGTTGGTATAAAGCAAAAAACAACGGAGACAATTTATACGGTGTTTCTCGTGATCATATGGTATCCGTTAGATATGGGTTCGATAATAATATTTCGGCGGAACATTTAGCGCATCCCGCAAACTGTCGATTGTTGCGTCAGTCCGAAAATAGTTCAAAGGGTGTGAAAAATCACATAAGTTATGAGGAGTTACTAGAGAGAATTCGACTATGGGATTTAAAATACTCTTAGGCTCCACCATTTATTTTATAGGTGAAATATGAATGACATCCTCTATCCAGAGTTAAATGCATTTGTTATATACAACACAACAACGCATTTATATTGCGTTGGTTGTATACCACCGAAATATAAAAAGAAACCTAAAATCTACACAGAAGTTAGATTTCTTCAAAGTTATGTGTGGCAAGCTATAGTTAAACGAAGCTACATAGATAACGCATACATTGTGAGCCCCTGTCTTAGAGGGTGTATAATTTATAGTTTAATCACAAGAAAATTAGTTCTCGATGTATATGAATATATTTCATATAACATAGAAAGAGAAAAGAAAAGAAATCCATATTTCAGGGATTTCGCTGTTATTGAAACAGATTCTGAATCCACATAGGCGCTTATGGTGAAATGGATATCACTAGGGTCTTCTAAACCCTTGTTCTAGGTTCGAATCCTGGTAAGCGCACCAATCACACAGGAAATGTGAAATGAACACACCCATAATTAACCATCTATATGATAAAGCAAATAGAATCGGAAACATTGATGATTCTGTGCTAGTGCTGATTTTTATAGCATTTGCGTGTATATGTGTTACATTCATAATTGGTGTATTTAAGTTGAAGAAATAATTTGGAGCAATGGCCGAGCGGCTGAAGGCGACGGTTTGCTAAACCGTTGTAGGGTTGTAAAGCCCTACCGAGGGTTCGAATCCCTCTTGCTCCGCCACATATCAGTATAGTATAAGCCCCTGTAGCTCAGTTGGTAGTAGCAATCGCCTTGTAAGCGATAGGTCCCGTGTTCGAATCATGGCGGGGGCACCATTCATAGTGAAACATACATAGTAGGAAATGTTAATGATAGCGATAAGTAAAGACATAGAAACAGTTGATTGGAATGATTCTGCGTTTAAACTTTCTTTTTGGAATTGGTTTGATAACCTATCAACTAAGGATAAGGAAAAGTTTTGGATTTATCCGGTTGATACTGCTGAACTTTATTTTTATAACAAGATATACAATAAGGGTGTGAGTTTATCGATAAAGCCCAACACTCGATAAAGAGAGGGTATGATTCGTGATCGGTCTTAGAACGTTAGTTTTAGATTATAATTATTTTCCTATTTCACTATTTCCGATGCACACTCTACCAGTCGAAGATGCTGTCACAAGAATATGCAATGAATCATGCCGTATCGTGTTTGAATATAATCGATACATTCTAACACCAAATCTAAAGATGAAATGGCCAAGTGTTATCGCAAGATTGGATAGAACCCGCATAAAGGAAAATGTAAAGCTACGCGCAGAGTCTTTGTATTATCGCGATCATGGTGTTTGTGTTTATTGTGAAAAGCCAATTACATTCACTGAAATGACATGTGATCACGTTGTTCCAAAGAGCCGTGGTGGCAGATATGAGTGGACTAATATAGTATCATCTTGTTATGATTGCAACTATGCTAAAGGAAGTCAGACACCCGTTGGGCGATGGAAGCCTCGTATAATGCCATTCAAACCAAATTATTATCAATTGCTGGAATCACGAAAGAAATTTCCAATAACTGTTGGGCACGAAAGTTGGATCGATTTTTTAGGGTGGAAAAGTAAAGTCATAGTAAAGAAATAAGGAGTTGACAATATCAATTTATTTTGATATAATTATCTTAGTTCAATAAAATATTGTCTGGAGTTGAGAATGAAGAACAATTTGTGGGGAGAACCTTATCTAGAATACACAGATATTCTAATGCCCCTGATCAAAAAGATAAACAATTACCCTCTTTGTAAGATAGAATACAATCCTAATACTAAGGGGGGATTTCATATCAAGGATGAAAATTCCAATATCATAGAAGGTTTGAATTTCTTTGCCTTATATGTGATATATTACATTCATGAAGGAAAAGGCCTTTTCCTTACAAATAAAGAAAAATTTGTAGCATATTGTGGTGTAGGAAATCTAAAAAATAGAATTTCAAGATATATTGCAGTATGTCGAAAAACAAATTTAGATTGTGAAGATCATCCTGGTGCAAAAAAATTAACCAATCACGGATATGATATACATAATCTTTATCTTAGATTTTACAAAATGGATAATGATTTCGTATCTTCACTACCTGCACATATTTCACCATACAAGTTAGATGAAAGACTTGCATATCTTATCGGGTCACGTTATAATACTAAAGTGATGATTTACGAATAATGAAAGGATATATTATGAAATTCACTAAGGGTAATCTAAAGAAGATGCTAAAGAAGAATAATCTCATTGTTCTTTTTACTAAGAAGAATGAGAGTTAGAACTACCAAATCGCCTGGAGCAAGACATGAAAGTTGTTATTGGACGATATCGAGATCACTGGCTCAGTCCCTACACCATCATGACCGTGGTGCTATTCTGGAAAAAGTGGACTGATCCTGAGTTTGATCTCTATGACGACAAGAACGATCATTATACTGACTGGTTGATTCGGCCCTGCACCTGGCTTATGAGATTGCTGGACTTTGTTCATCCCAAGATCAACTATGTAAAAATTGACCGCTGGGACACCTGGGACATGTATTCTACCCTGAGTCAAATTGTGTTGCCCATGCTAAAGCAACTGAATGCAACCAAGGACGGCGCACCATACGCAGATGAGGATGACGTGCCCAAAGGGATGGGCCTTCGCAGCACTGAAGCAGCACCCAAGGAAAACGAATGTGATACTGACAGCAATCACTTTCAGCGTTGGGATTGGATCCTGGACGAAATGATCTGGACCTTTACGCAATTGCATCCTGACACGGACTGGGAATCTCAGTATCATAGCGGTAAACACGACATGCAGTGGAAGAAGCTGGAAACCGAGCTGAGTGAAATGATCACTGGTCCCAAAAACACTCATGTGTTTGACAGTGAAGGACACTCGGCCCACAGCCGACGAATTGACAATGGGCTAAGATTGTTTGGAAAATATTTTAGGACGATGTGGGATTAGCCCAGGCCAGACAATGAGTACAGAAAATATATGCAGCCGAACAAGCCTTGAACAGTGGAGTAATTTTAATGGATATAACTAAAGACAAGTTAAAGAAGATACTTCAGACCGATGATCTTACGGTTATGTTTACTAAGAAGGATGGTACAAATCGTATCATGAATTGTACCCTTAGGGAAGTTCATCTTCCACTATCTATGCAGAAGGAATCCACACGAAAGGAAAATGTGGATGTTCTTTCTGTGTGGGATTTAGATGTAAAGGATTGGCGGTCTTTTCGTATTGATTCCATAAAGGATTACTCTGTAACAAGCCAATATGGGCAATATGAATTCAACTATGATCGGCCGCGCGATCTCGGCAGACTAATAGACTTTTAACCAACATCAGGGAAGCGTGGCCGAGTGGATGATGGCACCGGTCTTGAAAACCGGCAGGGGTGTAAGCCCCTCGTGGGTTCGAATCCTACCGCTTCCGCCATTATGATTGAGCAAATTAGCATGTTTGATCCTCCAATATACAGATATGATTCTATATTGAGTTTTGCAGATTGCGATAGAATTACACAATACATATGTGATGCTAAGAAAGACAATCGCAAAGCTAAGAATATGAATGAGCTTCCGTGGGTGGAAAGTGATAATATATCATATGATATTCAGGATTCTGATGTAAAGAAGATTATATCTGCATACAAATATAGACTTGCTCAAGCAATTTCGATGTGTTACAATAATATTATTGTATACCCACACTTTACAGATATTGTGTTATGGAGAAAGAATAGGTATATGGATTATCATTCGGATTCTGGATATGCTGGGTCATCAACGGAAGATCCCGCTCGTAGAATCTACACGACGGTAGCATATATGAATGATACGTATGATGGTGGTAAAACTTTGATTCGTGGAGATAGCACTATTTACGAATCTGTGCCTATGCAAGGATCTGTGATAATATTTCCTAGCAATTTGGTACATAGTGTGACTAAAGTGACAACGGGCCAACGCATAACACTGACTGCATGGTTCACAGAGAGCGCGGAGTATTGCGAATGATATATCGATGTGCTACAGTTTTTACTAAGCAGCGTAAGAATAAATCTAAGAAGTATGCAAATCTACGTGCTGCGCATGATCGATTCGTATTGAATGTGATGAAATGCAGTAATCGGAGTACGCCACCAAGTAAGTGGGTATATGATGCTTTGAATTACACTACATATGATGTTGCTCCAGTTTCCAATGTTATTCCGTCAACTGCAAATGGTACAGCTAAGAATCCGATGGTGTATAGTGGAAATAAGTTATTGGGCATTGCTGTTTTACATAAGAGTTGTTTAGTTCCAGTGTTCAGTCGAAAAGACGCAGAAGACATAGCGAAAATGAGAAGATAATCATCATATATGTGGAGAGTAGAGATATATTATGGAGATACGATTAAGTGGTTATCGTTAATTGATGAATCTGGAGCTGTGCTAGTGTTTAGCTCTTATCGCGGTGCGAGTCTTGTAGTTGCTGCTCTGGATCTGTGTATGTGTAGAATATCCAATGGAGAAAATAAATGAGAAGCCCAATAAGCAAGGAAATTAGGCGAGAGCGGCGAGCAAATCTCGCTCTAGTAAGACTAAATGAGATAGCGTTATGGAGGGTAAATAAAAGAGTATATGTGACTATACCTAATCCGATTACCACTGAGACAAACCGCCGATACATTCGTGTAGAAGCAAGAGTTGCTTGGGGTGATCATACTTTTAAAGTCAAAGCCCAAGATGAGTGATCTAGCGGCCCTTCGAGGAACACTTGCTCTATTGAGAACCTTTAAGGGGTTAGCAAGAGCATTTGATCCATCTGACTGGGATCGGTATATACCAAGTACCAGCAACGTGTCATATGAATCAGCAATTGAATATGTCGAATTATACATCGATGATCATTCTGGTGGATATGGAGATAATCAGTGACTCTTACAATTACGGGGCTAAAAGAAAGTTCTACTAACCTAGGACCAGGACCAGATGGTACATACTCTCATATAGGATCCAAGGGGGGTACTGAAATGATGGCAGCTAGGATTCTAAAGGAGTTGAATGCCGATATAAGAGATCAAGTTCAAATCATTCATAGTAGAGTAAGAGCCGAGAACCTAATACCAAATAAGAAGAAACTGTTAGTCCTACATGATACCTGGGATGATCCAGAGTCAGAGCATCTATCAGAGAAAGAGAATAGAGCTAAGTTTGCCAAACTAGTGTTCGTATCTCATTACCAGCAAGCATCATTTAATATGTGTCGGGGTGTTCCATATGAAAATGGCGTAGTACTTCAGAATGCGATTGATCCGATTCCGCTGGAAGATAATGACAAAAAAAGCAGTATATTGCGGTTAGTGTATCATACCACACCTCACCGCGGTCTGGAGCTTCTGGTACCGGTGTTTGAAAAGCTATGCGAGTACCACGATAACATTCACCTAGATGTGTATTCATCCTTTGAAATCTATGGTTGGAAGCAAAGGGATATGCAGTACCAGCACCTATTTGATAGGATCGATAAGAACCCCAGAATGATTTACCATGGTTATCAGCCAAACGATGTTGTTCGTGCTGCATTGCGTAAGGCTCATATCTATGCTTATCCTAATATATGGCCAGAAACTTCGTGTATATCTGTTATTGAAGCTATGAGTGCTGGTGTACATGTAGTGTGCCCCAACTTCGCTGCGTTACCGGAGACCTGCGCTAACTTTGCTAGCATGTATGGTTGGCAGGAGAACAATAACAAACATGCTAATGTGTTTGCTAATGTGCTTAATAATGTAATTATCAATTATTGGTCTGAGACTAACCAATCTAAACTGAAGTTCCAGAAGGTCTACTTCGATAATTACTATAGTTGGCCTCTTAGGGCTGCTCAGTGGAATGCTTTTCTAAGGGATCTTCTAATCACATCACCAGCATAATGTATTAGTAT
>Ga0181357_1000760_pt1 | contig 12417 bp, 13 predicted proteins | sample Fa13VDMM110DN_FD_130094 | JGI IMG/M metagenome (GOLD analysis project Ga0181357, IMG submission 130094) | Freshwater viral communities from Lake Michigan, USA - Fa13.VD.MM110.D.N | ecosystem: Environmental > Aquatic > Freshwater > Lake | place: USA: Michigan | collected 2013-09-24 | reverse complement strand
CTGGACGAGGCGCGGAGCAGGGGCATGGACCTGCTCAGTCACTACTAAAACGTGCTAACGGAGAGCTAATGCAGAGTCTCTTTCATGTCGATCAGCGTCCGTGGTACAAGGACCTCTGTGACTACTATGACGTCCTAGCTGAGGATGCTCTCCTCCTGGGAACTCGCGGAAGTGGACGAAGACCTAACCTTCCTGGGTCTCAGACAACACACGCAGTGTCAGGTAAGACCTTTGAGGACATCTGGTCAGAGTCTCCTCGTCAGAGTCAGGAGGAGATCTTCAAGTTCTACAGTGATCAGGGAGCGTGGTCCGCTTTCAGACAGGTTGTACGTCACAAAGAGATGAGACAGTTTCACATGTCCCTGCTGCAGACTGTTCTTCAGCAGGGAGGAGCCTACTGTGAGTATGGGTGCGGTGTTGCTCCTTTCACCCACACTCTTCTCGAAACTGTCGCACCCAATACAGATCTCAAGATCTTCCTGTCCGATGTGGAGTGCGAGCACTTCACGTTCGGAGTGTGGCGTGCGAGACGTGTGATCCAGGAGAGGGGACTGAAGGGTATTACACTTGAGGCTGTGCCTGTTCTTCCAAACCAACTTCCCAAGTACACAGCACCTCTTGATTCTGTCCTGATCTTTGAGGTCCTGGAACACGTTCCCTCACCGATCCAGACTGCAGAGAACCTCGCAGACCAGATCAAGAGCGGCGGATTTTTCTGTGAGAACTTCATCAAGCACGATCGACACGATGGCGACGATGGACCTGATCTGCGAAGTGCAGCGCAGGAGCGCGAGGCGTACTACCGCATGATCAGCGACCGATACGACCTTGTTGCGGGACGTAAGGAAGCTGATGCACCGAGTGACACGCGGATCTGGCAGAAGCGCTGATCTCACTCTGTCGTTCGAAATATGGGCACCTCTTGGGTGCCCATATTTGTGTTTGAGAACAGTGTACTCTCACTCGAACTATCATTATATTGATGATGTAAAATGGAGAAACAAATGAGCATCGGAGGCAATGAGAAGCCGGTCCGTGCGCCAAGTCGCTTCGTCGGGCTCCACGGTCACTCAGGCTTCTCGGTGAACGACGGACTCGGCTATCCGTCCAAGCACATCGACTTCGTTCTCGACAACGGGATGGACGCCTGGGCACTGACCGACCACGGCAACGGCAACGGCCTGGCGCACGCCCGCGCGCACTTCAACAAGATGAAGAAAGCCGGCCGGCAGTACCGGCAGCTATACGGCGCCGAGTTCTACTTCGTCCCGTCCCTGTCTGAGTGGCGTGTGGACTATGAGGCCCACATGGCCAAGTCCCGTGCCAACAAGGCGGGAAAGAAGCTGCAGGAGGCTGAGGATCGCTCCGATGAGGAGGATCAGGGCCTCGTGATCGAGAATGAGGAGGAGACTAAGACGATCGAGCTTGACTCCGACGAGTGGAAGCGTCGGTACCACCTGGTGGTGATCGCCAAGAACGCGGAAGGCATGAAGAACCTCTTCAGGCTGGTCAAGCGGTCCTTCAAGGAGGGCTTCTACCGCTTTCCTCGCATTGACTTTGAGATGCTCCGCCAGCACAGGGAGGGTCTCCACGTCTCCACCGCGTGCCTGGGCGGCATCTTCTCGAACCGCGTCCTCCGCGGCTCGATGCAGGGTGTGTCAGACACGGTGATCCAGCGTGAGCTCCTCAACCTTGCGGACAGGTTCGTGGACTCTCTGGAGCCGGGTGCTTTCAACCTGGAGGTGCAGTTCAACAACCTGCCGCCCCAGCACACTGTCAACAGGCACCTGATCGACCTCGCCATCAAGACAGGCCTGCCGCTGATCGCCACGGCGGACTCTCACTATCCGGATCCCGAGAAGTGGCAGGCGCGTGAGCTCTACAAGCGCCTGGCCTGGATGGGCAAGGACATCAACCAGCCCCTCCCGGAGCGGGACGAGCTCAAGTGTGAGCTGTACCCCAAGAACGCCCAGCAGATGTGGGATGAATACCTCAGGGGCCGAGAGACGTACCCCTTCTACGAGGAGCACGACGAGCGGATCCGTGACTCGATCGAGCGGACGCATGACATCGTGTGGAATGAGTTCGAGGACACCTGGTCGGACACGAGCGCCAAGCTGCCGAGGTTTGACACGCCTGAAAAGACTGCGTTCCAGCAGCTGGAGGATCTGGTCAACCAGTCCCTTAGAGACCACAGCCTGCATGAGAACCAGGAGTACGTCGATCGCCTCAAGTACGAGCTGTCCGACATCGAGCACCTGGGCCACGCTTCCTACTTCCTCACTATGAACGTGATCTTCCATAAGGCCCAGGAGCGGACCCTTCTCGGTCCCGGCCGCGGATCAGCTCCTGGCAGCCTTGTCAACTACCTGCTCGGCATCACACAGATCGATCCCATTCCCTATAAGCTACTGTGGTCACGGTTCCTCGGCAGGCACCGAGTGTCCTGGCCGGATATTGATTCAGACGCTGGAGACCGCGACGTCCTGATCGATGAGGCCCGCAATCTCTTCGGCAACGACGCAGTGATCCCAGTCTCCAACTTCAACACGCTGAAGCTGAAGTCGCTGGTCAAGGACGTGGCCAAGTTCTTCAACGTCCCGTTCGAGGAGGTGAACGCGGTCACTGGTCCCCTCCAGGACGAGGTCATGCCCCACGCCAAGGACGATGACCAGGAGAAGTCAGTCTTCGTCCTCAAGCACGAGGACTGCATGAAGCACTCTCCTGCGTACAAGAAGCTGATGGAGAAGTACCCGGATGTGGAGCGGCACGTCAGCACGCTCTTCATGGAGAACCGGTCCATCGGGCGCCACGCGGGCGGGGTCCTGGTCGCGCCCTCCGAGCAGCTGGCTGAGACCATGCCCCTCATCGCAGTCCGCGGTGAGCTCCAGACGCCCTGGACGGAGGGTATGAACTTCCGCAACCTGGAGGACAACGGCTTCCTCAAGTTCGACTTCCTGGGCCTGACGCTGCTAAAAGACGTCGAGAACTGCATTCGGCGAATCCTTATCAAGCACCATGACGTCAAGGATCCGACCTTCGCGCAGGTGAAGGCCTTCTTCGACAAGCACCTGAACTGCCGCAACGTGAAGCAGGACGACCCCGAGGTCTGGAAGCACGTCTACCACGACGGCAGGTTCGTTGGCGTCTTCCAATTTACGGCTTTCGGAGCCCGACAGTTCTGTCTCGAGGCGAAGCCCGACTCTATCGATGAGCTTGCAGCAATCACCGCGATCTATCGACCCGGACCCCTCAAGGCCAACGTCCATAAGCTGTACGTGAAAGCGAAGCAGGACGCGACGAATGTCAAGTACGACCACCCGGTCATTCAGGACGTCCTCAGCCCCACGTTCGGCTACGTCGTGTTTCAGGAGCAGTTCATGTTACTCGCTGAGAAGCTGGCTGGGTTCACGCCGGGTGAGGCTGACCAGCTCAGAAAGACGTTGGTCAAGAAGTCCTTGGATACTATGGGCAAGAAGTCTGCCGAGAAGGAGGCAGCAATGCAGCAGTTTGTGGAGGGTGCCAAGCGTATCCACGGGGTGAGTGAGAAGATCACAGTCCCGCTGTGGGAGACGATCGAGGCCTTCTCGGTGTACGGGTTTAATAAAAGTTTACACTTTAATGACAAGATTAATATAATAAATTATAATGGTAAGGTCGTCCAGCAGGTGCCAATCTGCAGGGTGAAACCAGGATCCCTGGTCCGATCTCGAGACGAGAGAACAGGTCAGGACATTCATGTGAGAGTCAACGCCGTTCACGACCATGGGAAGATCCCCATGTTCAAGATCATGCTGGACACGGGTGAGGAGGTCACATGCTCAATGCACCACAAGTTCCGAGTGCAGACGGGGGAGATGCTTCCTCTCTGGCTGATCATTCAGGAAGACATGTCAATTGTGACTGCGGGAAGCAGTTCTCCCAGAGACGCTATCCCGGTCACCGGATCCAGTGCGACGCGTGGCTTGGACGAAGCGTGGCAGGAAGTGACTTCGTCGTCTGCGGGATCTGCGGCCTGAGAGGCTACAGCCTCAAGTCGCACATAAAGCGGGAGCACGGCCTCACCAAGGAGCGGTATGAACTGGACCACGGCCCAGCAGTCTGTCGGGCGACGCGGGAGCGGTACCGGGACTCGGGAAACTACGACTGGATCAACAGGGCGAAGGATACCGGGCAGGACTTGGGTGAGTGGAGGCAGAAGCTGTCCGCCTGCATCTCCGCCGGTGTAATGGCGTCGGAGACAGCGCGGAAGGCGAGAAGACAGAACCTCACACGCCTCAATCGGACTGAGGAGTTTCGCAGACGTTCTTCAGACACAGCTGCGAGGACCTCAGCCAGACCGGAGGTAATCATCTGCAGGACAGCCACTATCAGGAGGTGGCGGGAAGAGAACAGAGAGCTCTTCCACCAGAAGTGTGTCATCAAGATGATCAACCGTTTCCAGAGCGTTCCAGAGCGTTTCTTGTTCGGCCTGATCACTGAGCTCTTTCCCGGTAGATTCAAGCGGGGGCAACAGGTACGCAGGGTGGGAAAGTTTACTACAGTCAAATCAGGAACACGTCAGGTTGACATACTCGACCTGGATAATAAGGTAGTGGTTGAGTTCGACGGCCCAAGACACTTCAGGTCATTTGGCAAGAACGATTGTTTGGATGTGAGGATGCAGGCTGATAGGGAACTGAATGCGGTCCTCGTGGAGGATGGGTTCCTGGTGATCCGCATCTCCTGCGACCAGTTCACTTATCGGTGTGGGGGCTCGTTCCAGCGTGAGTGTGTGAGAACGATGCAGGAGGCAATTTCTGCTGGCAAGCGGGGTCTTATTCAGATCGGAGAGGCATATAAGTGAGCAAGATCAAGTCTCTGGAGCACGTTGGATTCGAGCAGGCATACGACCTCGAGGTCGACCACCCCGACCACCAGTTCTACCTGGCGAACGGTGTCCTCACCTCCAACTCCCACTCCGTGTCCTACGCGCTCGACTCCTACTACGCCGCCTGGCTCCACACTCACTTTGAGACGGACTGGCTGGCGACCATCCTGGAGTCTGCGACAGGCAATCCCGATGATCTTGCCAAGACGATCTCAGAGATCAAGGATATCGGCTACAAGTTCTCTCCGGCGGACATCAACTACTCGGGCCTCCAGTGGGAGTACTCCACACAGGTAGGAGCTTTCGTTCCCCCGCTCACGTCCCTCAAGGGTGTGGGGGACACCGCGGTGGAGGAGGTCATGGCCAACCGCCCGTATCTCTGCCTGGACGACCTCTTCTACGATGAGGCCGGCGAGTGGAGGCACAGCAAGCTGAACAAGACCGGACTCGTCACTCTCACGAAGACGGGCTCGCTGGGATCCCTGCGAGAGTTCAGGAACGGTGTCTTGAAGAACCATAGGTCCGTTCACGACCTGATCGTGGAGAACTACGAGGTCCTCCGGAAGGGACGCATGGGGATGACCGAGGCTGCCATCAAGCGCGCGAACAAGAAGGGTGAGCCAGTCTCTATGATTCTGACTCGCCTCCTCCCGGAGTATGCGGCCCGACAGGACTGGTCCCGCGTTCAGCGGGTCACGCACGCTGTAGAGCTGACGTCGATGTACGACGTGGACCTGATGATTCCTCCCTTCCTTCGCCGGAAGTTCGATGCAGCTTCGATTCCCACACTCACGCGTCTGGCGGAGAAGACGTCGAAGAGCGACGAGGACGACCACCTCTCCTGGTTCTGCGTGCTGTCTGTGAACAAGAAGACGACCAAGAACAACAAGCCGTACCTCCAGATCAACGCCCTCGACACAGACGGCAAACACAACGTGAAGGTGTGGAGCCCCACCGGCGAGGAGGTGGAGCCATACACGATCTGGATGGCCACTGTCAAGAACGGCGGTGAGTGGGGGTTCTCAACTTTCGGCGGCAAGATGCGCCGCGTGACGATCGCAGACAGCGGAGTGTGACATGCAGATTCCAGTCAACTACATCACCATCGAGGGCCCAGACCTCGCGGGAAAGACGACCCTGTACGCGGGAATCCATCGGAGCACCGGCTTCCTGTGGAACATCCAGGACAGGTCGGCGCTGAGCATGCTGTGCTACGCTCGCCTCTACGGTCGCGATCCCGTGAGGTGGCGGGAGCAGCTCAGAGAGGAGATCAACTGTCTCAACAACAGGGTGATCGTCCTCATCCCCAGCGAGGAGACCACCCTGCGTCGTCTGCAGGAGAGGGGCGACGAGTTCCAGACAGAGACCTCTATCTTAAAGCTGCGACGCATCTTTGAAGAGGAGGCCACACAGATCGACGCTTTTCCCAACGTCCACGTGGTGCGGACTGAGATGGGCCTGCAGGACATCGTCGACAATGCAGTCAGCTGGGTGAAGTCCTCGATCTCACGGACTCCTAGCGCGCTGGCTGCAGACATTCGAGACCACGCGGCCGCGTCGGGCGGAGAGACCTACCGCCTCTCTGTCCACGCACACTTGGGCATGGGCTATCCCCATCGCAGCGAGGCGTGTCTCGACGTGGAGGAGGAGCGGGAGTACTACACGAGGATCAGGGCAGCGTTCCTGCACAAGATCAGGCAGGAGCTCGCTGGTGAGAACGAGCAGAGGATTCACCAGCACGAGAGGTCCCGCAGGTTCGTCCACGCTGAGGACACCTGCATCTCCTTCCTGCACACCATGATCCGCAACCGCAAGTTTCAGATGTCTGCCACGCTCAGGTCGTCCAATGTCAGCAGGACGCTGCACCACGACTTGGACTTCCTGTATCTCCTGACGTCAGACGCACACAGCCTGATTGGTGCCTCACAGGGAATTGAAAGCGACCTGCACCTCAGCATACAATCAGCACACATCAACCCGTAGGAGATCATCACATGCGTTGCTTAGTGACCGGAGGCGCGGGCTTCATTGGTTCTCACCTCGTCGACCGCCTCAACTTTGAGGGGCACACGGTCGACGTGGTGGATGACATGAGCGCGGGCTCTCTGGAGAACCTGACCCAGAACAAGCTTCGCGTCGTTCCCGTCCCCCTTCTGGAGGAGTTCGAGAAGGTCGAGGACCTCGCGCGGGAGTCACGCACTGTGCTCGTCATGCAGGGCGACTTCGCTGATGAGCGCTGTCTGAGCAGGATCAGGCGCGGACTGTACACGCACGTGTTCCACGTTGCTGCAATCCCCCGTGTCTCCTTCTCCGTCGAGAACCCAGGAATCACGACCGATGTGAACGTCCTGCGGTCTATCCGCTTGATCCACGCCTGCGCGGGAACCACCGTCCAGCGCTTCATCTTCTCCTCCTCTTCCTCCGTGTACGGAGGGGACGCGCCTATGCCCACGTTGGCAAGCGCAGCAAAGGCTCCTAAGTCGCCCTACGCCCTCCAGAAGTCTGTGATCGAGGACTTCCTCGCCATGTCATGCGGCCTGTATGGTCTAGACTCAGCGTGCCTGCGGTACTTCAACGTCTTCGGGCCGCGTCAGACTGGGAGCAGCCCGTACTCAACCGCGCTGTCCGCATGGTGTGACGCGATCAAGACGGGGCGTCCCCTCCGCTCGGATGGGACGGGTGAGCAGAGCCGCGACCTGTGCTACGTGGACAATGTCGTCCAGGCCAACATCCTTGCCGCAGGCGTCCAGGGAAGCCTTCAGGGGCGGCCATTCAACGTCGCCTGCGGAGAGCAGACCAGCAACAACCAGATCCTCGAGGCACTGCGTCGCAGGTGTCCTGAGATCACAGTGAACAGTGCACCCTGGCGGATTGGTGACGTCATGCACTCGCTGGCTGACATCACAGAGACCTTCGAGGTCCTGGGATACAGGCCGCAGGTGATGTTCTGGGACGGCTTCGATCGGACGCTCAACTGGTGGGAGATCTGATGACGTTTCGACCAGCTGAGGTGAATCTCGTCATCTACCACGCTAACTGTACAGACGGTTTCGCCGCAGCCTTTGCTGCGTGGAACACGTTGGGAGACAGGGCGACCTACATCCCAGCTGCCTACGGCGATGCACCGCCTGACGTCTCGGGAAAGAACGTCCTGATCGTGGACTTCTCCTACAGTCGCGAGGACCTGCTCAGGATGAGAGGAGAGGCACGTTCTATTCTTGTCCTTGATCACCACAAGACTGCACAGGCTGCGCTCGAGGGGCTGGACTTCGTCCAGTTTGACCTCAAGTGCTCCGGCGCGATGATGACCTGGTCGCTCTTCAATCCCGATGAGTTTCCGCCAGACCTGATCAGGTACATTCAGGACAGGGACCTCTGGCTGTGGAAGCTTCCGCAGACTCGTGAGTTCTCCATGGGACTGATGTCTGTGCCACATGACTTCGGAGCCTACGCTGCCCTCATGCATGCAGGGGCTGTCAGGTCCACAATTGAACGGGGTCAAGCCGTTGTGGGTTTCATGGACAGCGAGATCGCGAGCCTCTGCAAGCACGCAGTGCATCGCAGGCTGCGTGCAGCGCCCCACCTCTCGTGTGGCGTGCTCAATACCCACATGTGGGTGTCCGAGGTGGGTGCCAGGATCTGCCAGGACTACGACGTCGCAGCAATGTGGAATCTGGATCTCAACAGCAAGAAGTGGAGGGTGAGCCTCCGATCGAGAGAGGGTGTCGATGTCTCAGGGATCGCACGGGACTTTGGTGGCGGAGGCCACACGGGCGCAGCTGGATTCTCACTTCCCGGAGACGTCAGCATCGAGTCCATCTTCCTCGACCCGCGCGACATGGGATCAGACGTGGATGGAGATCTGCAGGAGCGTGTCGAGAAGGTCACCTGACACTCAGCAGCGGGTGGGTGCGATCATCATCACTGATGACAACACTCAGATGCTTGCCCTTGGGTACAACGGCGACCACGCGGGCGGATCAAACTGCAGAGAGTCGGAGGAACCGGGTCACTCCGGCTTCCTCCACGCTGAGATCAACGCGCTCATCAAGTGCGACTACAACACCTCAAAGCGCAAGGTGATGTACATCACCCTGTCTCCCTGCAGGATGTGTGCCAAGGCGATAGTCAACGCACACATCCATGAGGTGGTCTACGACGAGGAGTACCGGGACACTTCCGGCATCGAGCTCCTGAGGTGCAGCGGAGTCAAGGTCCGCCGCCTCCCGTGAATATGTAAGGAGAGGACTCTATGCAGAAGACCACACAAAATGCAGCCTCGCTCGTCCAGGAGGAGCGCGACCTCACACGAAAGCTGCTGGAGGGGCTGAAGGCTAGAGTCGGTGCGAGCCGTGCGGAGGACACGCGTGTGGCCAGGTCGCCCTTCAATCGAGACGACACGCCCAGCAAGCCCATCCCACCTGTTCCTGCCCGCGAGGTCAAGGGCTCAGACCTCCTTAGTCTCATAGAGGACACTCTGGCGAAAGCAGAGGCGAACCAGCAGGGTCCCATTGTTGCGGGACTCGGCCTCGTCCAAGAGAAGGATAGCCCTGCCAACGTGTTTGGCAACCTGCCCAAGCTGCCTGCCGGCGCTGAGTGGACGATCTCGAAGGAGGCACCAAAGCCGAGCGATCAGCGGGATCAGAGTGGAAAGCAGCTGCAGGGTGACAGTCGCATCGCTTTTTACGCTTACCCGCCCGGTGAGGAGGCGATGAACGTGCCCATCTCAGTTGGCCAGATCAAACAGTACAAGCTTGAGCCCCCCGCCGTTAAGTCGACGTCGGACAGGAGTGGGAAGTAACATGTTGTCCGATGAACAGATCAAGAAGATTCTTGCAGCAACGCTGACACCTCCTTCCGATGACAGGCGGGATGGAGCGGTCAACGAGTCATACAACGTCGAGGCGAGGATCTCCACTCTCGCGACAGAGAGCTTGAGCGAGGGCAACAAGCGGGCTCACAAGGAGCTCCACGAGAAGTACGTCTCCGCGCTGAACACCATCAGCGCGAAGCTTGACACTGTCAAGCGGGCCGAGTCCGCAGCCAACCACTCAGAGTATCGGTCGCTGAAGATCGACGAGGCCTACAACCACAACGGCTCGTACCTTCACGATCTCTACTTCGAGAACATCTCTGATCTCAAGTCTGAGATCACTGTCGACTCGCTCGCTTTCATGCGGCTAGAGCGCGACTTCGGTGACTTCGACGCCTGGCAGCGCGATTTCATTGCCTGCTGCATGTCGTCCAGATGCGGGTGGGCGATCACAGGCTACAGCGTCTATCTGGGGAAGTTCATCAACTCTTCCGTCGATCTGCACAGCCAGGAGGTTCTGATCGGGTTCCTGCCTGTGATCATCATGGACACATGGCAGCACGCCTACTATCGCGACTACACGAACGACGTGAAGTCGTACACCATCGCGATGATGAAGGAGCTCAACTGGAGTGTGATCGACAGGCGGTTCAAGAGAATCGATGCCATCGCGCAGGCCATCAAGAAGTCAGAGGTGAAAAGTGGCTAAGCCCGGACAGCGTGAGGTCGACAGGATCCAGGAGCGTGCCTCTCTTGATCGACTGATCGATAATGCCCTCATTCACTACGAGGGCCAGAGCATGGAGAAGAAGGACGAGTCAGAGGATCTCCTGGAGTGGGCTCTGATCACCAGCCGCCTTCCGCTCTTCGAGGCGGAGGAGAAAAATCCTCCAAGCGCTCTCACTGCCTCGCCGTCGACCGGCGAGAGCACGCTCAACCCTGAGGAGTTTGCAGCCAACGTTGCCATGCTCTGCGAGAACCACGAGAGGCTCCTGGACATCCACACAGCGATCTCCAACAGAGCCTATCTGTACGTCCTCAAGAACTACGACAAGGACATGGCCAACAGATTCAGAGAGATGCTGCGGTCCAAATTCAAGATCCATCTTGATCCCAAGGACAAGCCGATTGCACCTGAGTTCATAGGGCTCGCCGGAAAAAGTGGAGGCGCCGCTTGAGTATCGAGGACCTCCGCAGAAGGAAGGCAGAGGCTGCCAAGCTCCCCAACCTGGACATCCGAAAGGACATGCACCTCAGCATCCTTCGGCCGTCTCACTTGGAGCTCAAGATAGTCTGCATGCGAAGGAACCTCACCGTACAGGAAGTGTTCGAGGAGTTCGTTCAGCGCATTATCATGGGCACGCCAGATATGATCGATCTGTTGGGCGACCTTGAGACCAACAAGCGTGCAAAGCAGGCACACAAGATCACGAACGTCGACGCAGAGGCTCTTTATGAAATCATCCAGGGAGGATGATCCTGAGAACAAGGCGGTGGCCCTTCTCCACCAGATCCGGCTCAGTCTGGAGGTCCAGGACGAGTCCGAGTCTGCTGAGGCACGGGTCATCCGGCTCGAGCGTGTGCTCAGGACCGCCTCGGACATTCTGACGCTGTACGGCGCGAACATCTTCACTCTCGCGGTGCACCAGGTCCAGATCATCCAGCAGCTCACCGAGGTCGAGGAGCACCTGCGGGCTAAGATGTCGGGCAAGATGCCTGACCTCCCGCACTTCAGACATCGCGTTGCGTGGGACGACATCAACTAGGACAGGATTCCTTGTCCAAGCTCTGCAAGAAGCCCGTCGTCATCGAGGCCGCGCAACGGCTCAAGCGAGGCGACCATCCGTGCTGCAGACCAGAAGCGTCGAATGAGCGCGACACAGTGTGTCTCGGGCTAGACAAGCCCGCGCACACTGTGTGGCCTTTTCTCATCTGACCTCACGGGTGGAGTGACTGCAGGGGTCTGTGACTCTTTTCTAGCTCCCGCTTGCGTCATCGGCTGACCTAGTTAGGATATGCCCATGCGCAAAGTCATTGAAGAGGGTCTTAGAAGCATCCAGAGCACGCGGATAGACACGGTGATGGGCGATCCCACACCCATCCGCCCGATTGCAGTGCTTCCTATCAACCCAATCACGCGGCCCAAGGTTGAGGATCCGGAGTACCAGCCTGACAGCGTGTCAGAGCTGGCTGCCTCACTGTCTGCACTCGCCCGACTCGTGCCTCCCGAACTGGTGCGGGAGATCTACGGAACGATTCGGGACATCATCGACAGGATCGCGCCTGTCACGCACACGAGCCTGGACGCTATCTCCGCGCTTCGAGAGGCGCGGAGCCTGAGCAGCGCTGAGAAGACTCAGACCGCAGCTGATCTAGAAGACGACGTGGCTGCGCTCGTAACCTCCATTAAAGACAAGATGCGTCACTACCGCACTTTGGGCACTGAATACGGCAAAAAGCGGGTCTTTGAGCTGGATCGTTTCATCGGGGCACTGGTGGGTGCCTTTAGTGAGCTTGAAAAGATCGAGAAAGAGCCGAAAAGTGCACAGCGCGAGAAGGATCGTGAGACGAAGCTCAATGATCTGCTCAGCCTTGTCAAAGATTACAGCAGCGAGTTTGTAAACCTGTCCTCAATGGAGTCACCAGTAGAAGACAGGCCCGATCAGACAGCCGCGATCAAGAGAGCCATTGCGAAGGGTGCGAAGCTGTCTGATGAGAATAGGCAGGAGATTGT
>Ga0181357_1000759_pt1 | contig 12418 bp, 18 predicted proteins | sample Fa13VDMM110DN_FD_130094 | JGI IMG/M metagenome (GOLD analysis project Ga0181357, IMG submission 130094) | Freshwater viral communities from Lake Michigan, USA - Fa13.VD.MM110.D.N | ecosystem: Environmental > Aquatic > Freshwater > Lake | place: USA: Michigan | collected 2013-09-24 | reverse complement strand
GTATATGGTCCCATAAGTTATAAATCGTTAAATTATTTAAATCCTTCACAAAGCAGGACAATGAAATATTTAGAAGATTTATATTCCAGAGAAAAACGAGAAAAAGAATATCCTTCTCGATCTTCTTATGAAGATGATATTAATTTTTCATATTATGAAAGTGTTAATATCGAATACCCATTTGCAGTGTTTGTGGTTCACCAATTTCCAAATGGTAAAATAGCAGCAACTACTAGACCAAAAGATAGAATGAAAGATGATGAAGGTTTGTCTTATGGACTTCCAGGTGGTAAGGTAGATCCCAATGAAGATCCCATGGAAGCAGCTATCAGAGAATCGAAAGAAGAAGGTTGGAACGTTTCTGAGTTGACTCAAAAACATTCTGATATCGTTCAAGGTAAATTGGTGTGGTGGTATCACGCAAAATCTGCTACTCCTTTACGGAAATACAAAGAAAAATATCGTGGTATTAAACCAATTCAAATTGATATGGATCAATTGAAAGGATTTGGGAACGAAATTGCTATTCCAAAATCATTGGAATAATGAAAAATTAATCTTTGTGTCATTTCTCCATCTTGGAGTAATATTTTGGATCTTCTTCCACATGCTGTTTAGCAATCATTTTTGCTAACTTCTTTCCTAACTTTGTTTTTCTCTTGGAAGGAGCGATATGTTCTTGTTCTACTTCTTCTCCTTTGGAAACCTCTGGTTTAGGAAGATCTTTTTTTTCAACTTTCTTGAAGTAGTCATTAAAGAAATCTTGGAATTTTTTCATATTATTAGTGTTCAGTGTTCTCGCTTAATTTTTTACGATATCCATATTCAGCAGCAGAAGGATACCCTCCCGTAACCTGTTTCAAGTCCGATGGATCAAATCCTCTAAATTCCCATACAATTTTCTTTTCATATGGTGTCATATTAAATCCAGTATGCGCTCTCATTAGAATATCAACAATCTCATCGTGTGACAATTCGGGATAGATTTTACTTTTGAGTTCTTTAGTCTCACCAGATTCGCTCTCTCTATAATTGTCACCAAAATAATTGAACTGACTTGAATCAGTTGCAGACCAGAAAAAATCACCCAATTTAAAATATTTATTCAAACTTTTTAAATCATCTGGTTTCAATTGACGTTCTCTACACCAAAAAACAATTACATTGACATTTTTTTTCAATGTTTTAGATGCGACCGAAAACCATATTCTACCCGCTCTGGTATTCCGTCTAGTGTCTGTTGTCATTCCTGATTTCTGTTTCTTTGCAAAAAATTCCAAGTTTGACATGTCAAATTTACCCAAGAAAGACACATCATCGTCTTTAAGAATCTTTTTAGCATCTTTAATTGTAGTATCCAAATACATTGATTGTAGATAACTCATCGTTGCTGGGAAAGGTATAATTTTTAAAGCTGCTGCTAACTTGGTGAAAGCCGAGAATATATACGGATGTGTACCTTCACGATGGTTTATCGTTCCAATCAATTCCGAATTTTCCCCAATAAAACAAAATGGTCTAGTGTTATCGTCAAAATTTTTAACAATACCATCAAATTCAAGTTTATCAGGACTGGTTCGTGTGACTGGAATATTCACATTTTCTGATAAAATAATTCCTCTTGCTGCTGCTCTTTCTTTTATAATTTGATTATACAAATCTCTAATTTTTAATTCATCCTTCATAGTTCCAAATATCTTCTATTGTTTTAAATTTTTTTATCAATAATTCCAAATTTCTAGATTGAAAATTACAATCAATCATGGTCTTTACAGTATGCACACAAGACTTATATGACGATTCGTAATTCAAATCAGCCATTTTAGGCTCATGTTCAACAATCATCAATAATGTATCATACATTCCTGATGGAAGGGGAATCGGATCGCCTGTGAAGATAACTTCCACTCCATCACTATTTGGAGCATTGATCATATATTCTCTTGGATAAATTACTGTCATCGTGCTAATTTCATGTAAACAACCACTGTTTTAGCATTTCTATCGATGTTGCCATCTTCGTCAACATAATAAGAAATACCATTGAACACTGGATAAGGCATTGTATCATCGTTTTTATCTTTGTCAATAACAAAACCATTTCGACTGTAGAGTTTGTAGAGTCCCTTAGACTCAATACCGCCATTACTATCTTGTTCTGCAAAACAATCTAAACGTCTAGCACCATTTTTAATAGCACTTTTAACAAGAGCATCTCCTGATGGGTCTTCAGATGAGAATACGGAAACTAATTCATCACCATCTTTGATACAATATCCACTTGTATTATTTGGACCAACAAAACATTCCATCTCAGCATATTTTTTAGGCTCGTAAATAGTGATATTATCTCTAATACCTTTAAAATTTCTATGTTTTGGATGATTTGGATCAGCACGTTTATCATCTGATTTCATGTAACCATTAATTATTTTATAAAAATTTCTCCAATCAACAGGTTTAAATTTTTCAGAATCTTCAGGATTCAACCTACGACCAAACTCTAATTGCTCAGGAGATAATTTTCCAATGTCTGAGAATGCTTCCCAGAAAAAATTATAGAATGTCTTCATTTTATTATTTAATCATTCTCCAAATATTTGTCGATTACCATGGTGAAATAATCAGCAAACCAACAAATGGAAGATGCGTAGAATCCCCATAGGGGAATCAAGAATGGTGTGCCTGACCAGAACATACCGAAGAAACATCCCACCCAAAATCCAAGACACATGCAACATTTAAATAATTTTTCAAAAAAATCATTTTTAGATAAATAGTTACGCATGGGATTCAAGATTGATCCGTATTTCAGAATCAAGCAAATACCAATTAAAACAAAAGATTGAAACCAAAGATTCATCCAAGAATGAGTTTTTGATTATCAATGGTTTTCACACCATCGGAAATTAGAAGTGCTTCTTCTTTTTTCACGATAATTTTATTACCAAAATCATCAGTAATTTCCACCATGCCATCTGTAAGTTCTGTAACTACTGGGCAACCTTTTCCTTTGCAGCACAATTTAACACTATTATTTGTCAATACTTTGATCATACTAAATTATTTAACTAAAGATTTGATAAAGCAATGATTTTTTATCTTTCAAATTATAAACAAATACTTTCAATTCTTTATTTTTAGAATAATCAATCATGTGTTTTGTGCCTCTCGATTCCCCATCCCATATTGCAACAAGAGCATCTGCATAGTCACCCATTTCCTCATTCCTAAGTAGTCCTGCCGATTTTCCAAATTTCTTCCAATTAGCTGGAAATTCTTTAATAAAAATATTATTTTCTTTTGCCCATTGTTCCCCAAGAGTATCTACACCACGAGCTTTTCCTGATACCACCTCAGTTATTTCAGATGACCAAGGACATTCTTCCATCGCTGAAAGAACATCCTGATATTCTATATTACTTCTACTTCCTGCAATTATCGTTTTCATCTTCAATTGTAAATATATCATCGACTTTTATTTTTCGATCATTTAACTTAACTGCACCTTGTTCCAAATCTCTACGAATTTGTGTTTTACTTTTTTCAATTTGAAAAGTATTTTTCCAAACCCATTGAATGAAATCTATTGCTTTGAAGACGTACATATTAATAACTCCATGCTTTTAGCGTGTGTTCAAACGGATTACCATCGATGTTTTTTACAAGCTGTAGCATTTCTTGTGCAATCTCACGAGTTTCTTGTTGAGTATCGTTTTTTAATCGCAATTTCCATAAATGGATATACGCCAGTAAAGAACCTGTCCAAATAAATTGAGTCTCTAAACATAATGGCAAAATAGCTCTAGCTTGCTCTTTAGCGACTCCCGCATCACATAGTTCTTGATATAATTGTTGACTTAATGTAATATGATGATCCATTTTACTAATCAAATCAGGCTTATCAAGAGAACCATCACTTCCTTGTTTTGATGATGAAGATTGTTTTCTAAGTTCTATAATGCGATAATAATTATCGCTAAAATCAACATACCTCCCACTAATACTATTAGCCGATAATCCAACCTGATGTTTAAATAGTTGTCTTTCAACAAATATTGGACATTCAATTCTAAATTGTAATTGTGGGTGTCGGAATGGAGCGGTATGTTTATGTTCCACTAGATACTGAATTAATTTTTGATCTTTGTGATCTAACTCATTCTTACTTTTTCCATAAGAAACTCTAGCTGCATTGGCGATCATTAGATCGTCACCGAAATAATTTAATAATTCAACTTTCATAATATTTATATCTATTTGTAATTATTTTCAACATATTTCCAATTTAACACATTTTTTCAATTTGTCAAGCACTAAATAATAATATGGGTGAATTAAATAAAAATGTTTTTCCTGATACCATTGAATTGAAAGATTTAGGTATTATTAGAGGTACTAGAAATTTTCGTCTTTCGTCTAAGTTTCGTTGTTTTTATAGAGGCAAGTTGATAACTATTCGAAAGGGATTTATCACTGATGGTATTTCTGCTCCTAAATTTGCATGGCCGATTATAGGACCATACGGACCCGCTTTCCCCGCCGCTTTGATTCATGATTGGTGTTTCTCTCCTTTCAATGAGGAATATTCATGGAAAGAATCGAATTGGCTCTTTTTACAATTGATGAAAGAGGCTGGTGTCGGGTTTATTATGAGATGGACTATTTATTCAGCAGTTATGGTTGGTTCGTATTTACTGTGGTTAAAACGCATTGAAAGTTACGGTGTTAAATAATAATATGAAAGTTTTGGAAGATCATTGGGTAGACACTGCAAAAAGAGTTCCATTGGAAGGTGGGAGTAAAATGAGCGTTCGTAGATTTCTTATCCAACATTTTACAAGTGGTGCAACTGGAATGTCCTCAATTAATTTTTGGAAAACACCAGATGCTAAAGGGGCATCAGCACATTTCGTAATTGATAGAGACGGCACATTATATCAATGTCGTCCTTGCAATCTTACATGTGGACATGCTGGTAAATCAAAATGGACTCATGCTGGAAAAACCTATGAAAACTTAAATTCCTGTTCGATTGGTATAGAATATGCTAATGCTGGGGATTCTACGAATTTAATTCGACGCTATTCTAAATTACCACCTCTTAGAGCCAAACATAAGAATGGTGGTCCAATTTGTGAATGGGAACAATATACTTCAGAACAAATTGCAACTGGTAAAGAATTGAGCAATGTTCTAACCAAACGTTATACTCTAGATGCTATTTTAGGACACGAGGACATTGCACCTGATCGCAAAGTTGATCCAGGACCAGCATTCCCCATGGAGGAATTTCGTAAATATTGCGGATTTTAAATATGTTTCTGATGGTTATTTTCCATCAGAAACCGTCGGTTTTTCAAACTTATACCCGAAAAATACGGAACCGTCTTCACTTTTACGGAATATGCCATTGGGGGATTCCAATTTAAAAGGAACTTCACAAGAATTAAACAGAAACAAACCTACAAATGCTAAAATTAATTTTTTCATAACGATATTACTTATTAGATTTATCCAATTTTTCTCTTAATGTTCCAAATGCTAATCTGACAGCATTATTAATTGGGGAATCTCCGATATATTCATTTTCAACATCTTGAATAATTTTTAAAATACCTGTTGGCTCTTCTTCTTGCTCACCATAAACGTGGGAAGTCACCATCGGTGGTGCTATTCCAATTATTTGTTTATTATAAGATAACTTAGTCCCTGCATTGTCGGGAACTACTTGATTGGGAATTCTTTGCGGTGGATTAAATCCCGATTGATATTCCAAAATTAAATCAGCATAAATGTTTTGTAAATTTTTATCCACGATATTATTTAATTAGATAATGCGAATTTTCATGTTAAATAATTGATATGAAAAGATGGGGATATAAAAATGATGAGGAAAAAGATGAAAATAATTCAAATACACCAAATATTATTATAACATCTTCAAGTGAAGAGCAAATCTCAGTAAATAGTGGTATCAGAGTTGTAAATAATAAAATTTTATTTTACGATGACATTGATGAGGGATCGGTTTTGGAATTGAATCGGGTTCTACTTGAACTTGATTCCAAATTACAAAGTATTAAAAACTTTGATGATAATTATGAACCTATCATCCATCTCCACCTTAATACCTTTGGCGGTGTTATTTTTGCAGCATTTTCCACTGTTGATACAATCCGTAGATTGAAATCCAAAGTCTACACGTATGTCGATGGTAATACCGCATCTGCTGGAACTCTAATTAGCTTGAGTGGTTCTAAAAGATACATGGGACAACATGCTCATTTTCTTATTCACCAATTAAGTTCTGGTGTCTACGGTAAGTTCTCAGAAATGGAAGATGAAATTGCCACATGCACTAAATTGATGAAAGTTCTGAAAGATTTTTATAAAAAACACACCAAAGTTCCAATGAAAAAATTAGACGAAATTATGAAGCGAGATATTTGGTTGGATGCTCAAGAATGTCTTGATTATGGGATCATCGATGAAATTCTCTAAAAAAAAGAGTTGATTTTTTGTCGTTCCGTGGTATATTTAGCGAAACGGAACAACAAAAAATTAAGAAAAAAACTGGGTAAGTAGAGAATAAATAATAGACGATTATGAGCATTTTTGACGAACAAATTAGTAGAAAACCAAACAAATATCCATGGACAACACAATTTATTGAAGCAATGCATAATGGCTTTTGGACTGATAAGGAATTCAGCTTCAAAGCAGATTATCACCAATTTAAAACAACACTAAACGACAAAGAACGGGAAATCATTGTACGTACACTGTCGGCAATTGGACAGATTGAAGTAGCAGTGAAAACATTTTGGGCAAAACTTGGTGAGAATCTTCCTCATCCATCTCTGTCTGACTTAGGATTTGTTATGGCAAATGTAGAAGTCATTCACAATAATGCCTATGAGCGTCTTTTGGATGAACTTAATATGGAAGATATTTTTGAGGAAAATCTTAAACTTGAATGGATTCAAGGTCGTGTCAAATATCTTAAAAAATATACGCATCGTTTTTATAAAGATTCTAAGAAACAATATCTTTACGCTTTGATTCTTTTCACTTTATTTGTTGAGAACGTTTCCCTGTTCAGCCAATTTTATGTGATCAATTGGTTTGCTAAAAATAAGAATGTTCTTAAAGACACTGATCAACAAGTTCGCTATACACGGAACGAAGAAGCAATTCATGCAATGGTCGGTATGAAAATTATCGATACAATTCGCGAAGAACATCCAGAATTATTTGACAAAGAGCTAGAAGATCGTATTCTACACGAAGCGGAACAAGCGTTCATCGCTGAGAGTAAGATCATTGACTGGATGGTTAATGGTATTGATGAAAAAGGTTTATCACCACCAATTTTGAAAGAATTTATCAAGAACAGAATAAACGAATCTTTAGTCGGAATTGGATTCCCTAAAGTATTTGAAGTTGATACTGATCTTTTGGATGAGACATTTTGGTTTGATGAGCAAGTTCTTGCCCCCAACATGACTGACTTTTTCAATGGTAAAAGCGTCGAGTATTCCAAAAAAGGTCAATGTTTTGACGAGAACGAATTATTTTAATTATGATTAGAGAAAAATACTACTGGCTAAATGAGGACTCCATTAAATTTTTGGAAAGAGGTTACTTGAGTGAGGGTGAATCCCCACATAATAGAATTAAAAAAATTGCAGAAACAGCGGAAAAGATCCTCGGTATCAAGGGCTTTTCTGAAAAGTTTGAGGGATACATGGCACAAGGCTTTTACAGCCTCTCCACACCAGTTTGGATGAATTTTGGCAATGGTAGAGGCAATCCAATCTCGTGCTTTAACAGCCACATTGGAGACAGCGTAGAGAGCTTCCTGATTAAACAGGCAGAAGTTGGCATGATGACAAAAGTAGGTGGAGGCACTTCTGGTTATTTTGGAGATATTCGTCCCAGAGGATCAAAGATTTCCACAGGCGGAATTGCTGAAGGATCAGTTCGTTGTATGGAGCTTTTCGATAATGTCTCCAATATTATCAGTCAAGGTAGTGCTCGTCGCGGAAGCTTTGCTGCCTATTTACCAATTGACCATGGAGATTTTGATGAGTTCATGAAAATTCGATCAGAGGGTAATTCTATTCAAGAGATGTCCATTGCTGTGACAATCCCAGAAGGCTGGATGCGAGAAATGATCGATGGGGACAAAGATAAAAGACGTAAATGGGGAACTGTTATCAAAAAGCGTTCTGAGACTGGTTATCCCTATGTATTTTTTACAGACAACGCTAATAATCAAAAACCACAAGTCTACAAAGACAAAGGATATCAAATAAAATCTTCAAATCTATGCTCCGAGATTTTTCTCCCATCAACAGATGATGAATCTTTTGTTTGCTGCCTTTCTTCACTTAATTTACTTTTGTGGGATGAAATTAAAGAAACCGATGCAGTTGAAACACTTGTGATGTTTTTGGATGCCGTTATGTCAGAATTCATCAACAAAACTGCTGACGACAAGCTCATGGCTGCTGCTCATCGTTTTGCTAAAAACCATCGCGCTCTTGGCATGGGTGTTCTTGGCTATCATAGCTATCTTCAATCCAAAATGATTGCATGGGAAAGTATCGACGCTCATTTTGAAAATGTTGAAATCTTTTCAGAGATTCGTAAACGTGCTGATAAAGCTACTGAGTTTTTAGCTGAACAGTTTGGTGAACCAGAAGTATTGAAAGGTTATGGTCGCCGTAATACTACCACATTAGCTATTGCCCCAACTACTTCCAGTAGTTTTATTCTTGGTCAAGTCAGCCCAAGTATTGAGCCTCTTAATAGTAATTACTTTGTCAAGAATCTTGCTAAAGGAAACTTCACTTATAAAAATCCAAAGCTTGAAGAAGTTTTAGAATCAAAGGGAAAAAATAACAAAGAAACTTGGAAGAGCATTCTGATTTATGGTGGTAGCATTCAACATCTTGATTTCTTTTCTGAACATGAAAAAAATGTCTTCAAGACTTTTGCAGAAATATCACAAAAAGAAGTGGTGATTCATGCTGCTCAGAGACAACCTCATATTGATCAAGGACAATCTCTCAATTTGATGATTCCTGCTGGAACTAAACCGAAAGAAATCAACGAACTTATGATCTTTGCATGGGAACAAGGTATTAAGTCTTTGTATTACCAAAGAAGCTCCAATCCTAGTCAAGAATTGTCAAGATCGATTCTCACATGTAAATCATGTGAAAGTTAATTAACCTTGGTAGGTCTTTTCTTCTCATGTAATTGTGCATAGGACTGAGCAACAGTGTTATGCACATTTATTTTATTATTGTGGGCATCCTTACGGACATCTTCGTTTGATTCCATAAGTTTAAGAGGAATATTATTGAAATGGTGACTATGTGGATAAGTCACTATCAAATCGTCAGATGCTTTGGCATAAACAGGATAAAATTGTCCATCAATATTGCATTCTCCGATAATTAATTGTCGATCTACATTAATTGCAAATTTACCTGCCACTACCGTATTTTCTGTTTGCTGCACCTCCAAGGGAGCGGTAACGTGTTGAAGGTAAGTTTCCCCCTCAACTGCCAAACCACCGCCCACAATTAAATTATTTTTAATACCCATGGAAGATTCGACATACACCTGCCTATTGGTTCTTAACACAATTGTTTTTAAAGATTGTAATTCTAAATTATTCTCTGATGCAATGTGAACACCATGGGAAGCATTTAAATTAATTTGTTTAAACCCTCCTCTTAAAACGGTTCCTCCCATTTCAAAAGAACCAGTGGTTTTCAAAGAGATACCACCTGATCCCACAATTCTACTGAAAGAATTTCCAACAATTACATGATCTTTACCACAAGGAAAATTGGAGGAATTATCAACCTCCTCAAGCAAAGGAACATAATCGTGATTTTTATAAATTCCTTTATCAGATACCAACATTTCAAATGGTTGGCTTCTACCCTTTTCATCAATACGAACTGATGGGAAATCATTGAAAATAGCACCAATTGTTTCAAATTTATTTCGTTTGGTGATAAGGTGTTCATCTCCACCATCACCCATTTTTTCTTCAATCTTGGTTAATTGTTCTTGAGCATCTAAAAATTGTTTGTCAATGTCCAACGCATCTTGATCCTTTTCCCATTCTCCATTTTCTGTTGCAGCAGACTTGGAAGCACCGAATTCCAAAATACCCGGTGCTTTGGAACCATCATTACCAGCACTTTTTTCAATATCTTGAAGAGTGATCGACTCTTCTTTTGCTGATTTTCCAGTTCTCTCGATAACAGGAGCATACGTGGTTACTTCATCAATGTTCGATGTTCTATAAGGTATTTTGAGATATCCTTTAAATTTATTTTCAACTACGAATACTTTGGAATCTATTACTGGATTGTCATCTCGACTTCCCACTGGAGAATTTGATACACCGTTTGGCAAAGACAATCCACCTCTTTTTATTTTAAATTTTGAATTATTATCAGCAATAGGTTTAACCAAAACTTTCCACTCTTGAAAAGCTTTTATTTCATTTTCATCTATAAAACCTTTGTAATTATAAACAGTCCCACCAACCCTTTCATTTTTACCACCTATTACAAATTCACTGGAATCTCCTTTGATGGTATCAAATTTATCATTTAACACCAATGTTTGTTTGTTATTTGTAGCTAATTCCGAGTTAGTCACATTATTCAGTAGGATATTACTACCTGATCTTTGTGAAATATGAAGGGATTCGTTATCAGTTGTATTATTGATAACAATTGATCCACCTCTTTGGTTTAACACTGTGCGGTTTCTATATTTCTTTTTGGACATATTTAATTTTCAAAATCAGATGGATAATAAGGTGAAATGTTTGATTCGTTATCAGTTCTATTCACAATTGTAAGACTTCTATAGTCTTGCGTGACTCCAAAATAAACAGGAAAATTCAAGTCTCCCACATAATGGAATACCCATACTTTAGAACCAACTTCAGGAACACCCATTAATCCTTTTGTTTTATTGCTAAATTTTTCAGATTTGTAACCAAATGAATATGTATTACATTTTACGGAAAACACGTCAATTGGTTTGTTGAAAGCGTCCCCCATAATGGTTTCTTTATTTTCATAAATAAATGATGGTGAAAATGAACCCCTTTGTAATGTTGGGGGTTCTTCATCGTTCACTCTAAAACCTTCTTCGTAGTTACAATCGGAAATAGTTGAAATACTATCTTCGTCGTTTTGATAATATCGAGCATTTCCTGATTCACCAATTATTGGATAGCATGGTTCTGCCCATGGAATATTGTTTGCTATTTCTTTGAATATTGCAATGTCATTCCAATTATCGGTTGGATTGTTTATACCACCAATTTTAACATTGATTTCTTCATATTTTTCAAACCAATCATCAAAAGGTTGGTTTGATAACATGGGAATATAAACCTTGACTCTGTTCAATTTCAGGGGGTCGTCATTCTTCACGACAATACCACTATAAAATGATTCGTCAGTTCTTTTGGATTCTATACCAGAACCACTTCCTCTATTAAACATAATATTATTTAAGAGAAAAGCACACGAATCAACCGTGTGCTTTTTCGTATATAGATAAAGACTAAAAGTGTCTTATTAATATCCTAGCAATCTCTTTCTACGAGTATCTGGAGTAGATACAGAGAAGGTTTCTGAGAATGCTGATAGGGGAACAGTGGCAACAGAACTCAGGAATGGGAACACAGAATATGAATTATCAGTATTCACAATAGCCATTTGAGTATTGTGAAGCGATACTGGAATATTAAATCTTGAACCAAGAACATTTACAGTAACACTTGGATAATTAGCAAGAGAGAATGCAGATGCAGTATTAACAGTAGAACCTACTGAAAATTCAATTGGATTGAACGCAAGACCCACATCAGTGGTAGATAGAGAAACCACACCTACTTGTCTGGTTGCAACAACTACGTTGGCACCAGATAGGAATGTAACACCTGTTGCAGAGAGTGTCGTATTGGTAAGATTAGGATTACCAGTTTTTTCAGCGGAAAGAAGGTTTTGTTGGAACGTAAAAATGCTCATATTATTATTTAGCAAAATTGATCAAATTTTAGAAATTATGATAAAGAATTATATGATACATATATAAACGAGGAAACCCGATGCTCTTCGGTGCATCGGGTTTCAAATTTGTTTGGTTGTAACTACTTGAGCTTCAACAATTTATAATAAATTATAAATATGTCGATACAGAACCAGGTGTAAACGCAGTACCAAGACCTTTGACAATGATCAGGTGATAATAAAGATTAGCACCAAAGATGTTATTTACAATACCATAACGGGTCATGAGTCCAACGCGAGGAGCGAAATCATTCGGTCCAATTGTGCGTTGCACCATAATCGGGATGTATGGG
>Ga0181357_1000756_pt1 | contig 12448 bp, 14 predicted proteins | sample Fa13VDMM110DN_FD_130094 | JGI IMG/M metagenome (GOLD analysis project Ga0181357, IMG submission 130094) | Freshwater viral communities from Lake Michigan, USA - Fa13.VD.MM110.D.N | ecosystem: Environmental > Aquatic > Freshwater > Lake | place: USA: Michigan | collected 2013-09-24 | reverse complement strand
GCCTCGCTGTGAAGGTGGTAAAGGCACAGAGATTACTACGTTGCCAGCAGGTCAGAACTTAGGTGAACTGGAAGATGTTAAATACTTTCAGAAAAAACTTTTACAATCGTTGAATGTTCCATACTCACGACTTGAGCCACAAGAAGGTGGATTTGCTGGTCTTGGTCGGTCACAAGAAGTTACACGTGATGAATTAAAGTTTGCAAAGTATATACAACAGTTACGTAACAAGTTTACTAATCTATTTGATGAAGCATTAGGTGTTCAGTTATCGTTAAAAGGAATCTGCACATTAGAAGAGTGGGAAGACTTTAAGGATGACATCTATTATGACTTCCTTAAAGATAATAACTTTACTGAAATGCGTGAGTCGGAGTTGTTACAGAACCGTATTCAAATGGTGGCAACACTTGATCCATTTATTGGTCGTTACTTCTCACAACAGTTTGTCAAACAGAAAGTGTTGATGATGACTGAAGAAGAGATTGAAGAAATGCAAAAACAGATTATGTACGAGAAAGAAAACTTACCTGACTTTATGCAAGGTCCGACTATGGGTGGTGGTCAGGAACAACAAGGTGAAGACCCGAACCAGTATCCTCCAGAGAATAATACTGAAGAATCTGATGATGCACCTGAATCGTTGACTCCACAATTGGATTCATCGTTAAACAAAGCGGTAACAAAACGCTAAATAGGAGATATTATGGAAAATATTAATAACTTTATAAACAGTATTGCTGCTGGTGACAATGTAACAGCCAAGGAAGAATTGGAAGAGTTGCTTTCTTCTAAGGCATTTGATGCTCTTCAATATCGTAAGCAAGAGATTGCATCCACATTATTTGGTGGTGAGCAAGAAGAAGAATACTCAGAAGAGGAAATTGAATCCGAAGAATGAAAGCACTAGACGAATTCAAACTTATTGTTGAAGAAGACAAGAAGGCAGACTACTCTAAGTTTGATGCTTTGATTCGTGCTGGTCTGGCCAATAAGGCACAGATGAATCGCATTCATAAGATACTGGATAGAATGGGTGAAGAGAAACCAAACTTCACTCAAGCAGATCGTGCTATTATCCAGAACATGTTTGTGAAGATGGTGGACTTGCTTTCACATAATAAGACCATCAATACACAAGCACGAAAAGCAATACACGAAAGAAGAGAAACGGTTCAGTATACATCGGACTATAAACTTAGTCCTAGTGGTCGCAAAGTTAGACGAGCACGATTAAAGTTTTCAGACTTGGTTGATGTAGAAGACGTATATAAAAACCAAGATAAAGATACTGAAGGAAAGAAAGAAGTAAAAGAGTCGGTTAGTTTAAGTAAAGAACCTCCTCCAGTATTGTTATTAAGAAGAAAAGCAATTCGTATGTATCCAGATGACACACAAATTGCGTTATACTATTCGCAGAAGTTGGATAGACATTTTTCTATTCCTTACGGACCAAGGATTGATAAGAATCCAATTCAAGCAGAAGCAAACGTGATGCATTTGGAAGATGGTAATGCTGTTGAGTTGACAGACGAGATGACTCAACTAATATCAGAAACTTATGATAGTCTTAGTGACGATAACAAGAATAAGTTTTTAGAAAAATTAGTTGAATCTATAGAAAGTTTTGGAAAAGTATATGAGTTTTGTCAACAGTATAATTAATAATAAATTATCTGAAGCAAAGGAACTTATACTTGCTCGTTTAGAAGAGATAATTGCCAAACGATTGCAAGAGGCAAAACGATATGTTGCTGAAGATATGTCGGAAGAGTTTTTGGATGAAGCAAAAAAAAGACGCAATCCAAATATTGTTAAGATGGGGCGCATACAAAAAATTAGACGCCGCATTCGTAGAAACAAACAAGGTAGAATTGTTCTACAACGTAATGTACAAAGGTCTGCTCTTAAAGGTTATAAGATATCTGGTAAGACAGTTAAACGAATACCAGCAAATGTTAGGTTACACAAAGCAAGAATGCTAAAACGTTCTTGGAAAACAACAAGAAAAGCAAAACTTAGACGCACATTATTTAAAAGAAGAATGTCAATGATGCGTAGAAAATCTATAGGACTAAGATAAAATGGCCATTGAATTTAACAACACACTACGAGGCACTTCAATTATTCGAGTTGAAGGTATCGGCACTTATGCTTTCTCAAACAATGATTTACGAGCAAGTCCTAATACGGAAAGTATTACTGCTTTTGAAATTAAACGATTGAATTGGTCTACGAATGGCACCATTCAAATTCATCGAAACAGTGCTAATATCGCATCCCTTCATAATACAGGTGAAGCTCGTCTTGATGAATGGGGTTATTCAATTAATGCCAATAGAACATGGGCAAATGCTAATGTTACTATCACAACAGGTGGAACATTGTTTATGGAAGTAAGTAAAGAAGCAAGATATAATGTTGATCCATATACAGGAGAAACAATCTAATGAAACTTATACGAGAAACCGTAGAGAATGTTAAGCACCTTTCAGTGATAAACGAAGCCACTGGCAAAAAGAATTTGTATATTGAAGGCACATTTTTGGTCGGAGATAAAGTAAATAAAAACAATCGCATGTATAAGATGGATACATTGCGTAATGAAGTTACACGTTACAATGATGAGTATATCAAAACCAATCGTGCTCTTGGAGAACTTGGTCATCCTGATACACCATCATTAAATCTGGAACGTGTGTCACATAAAATTGTTTCTTTAGTTGAAGATGGCAATACTTTTTATGGTAAAGCATTAATACTTGAAACTCCTTATGGACAAATAGTTAAAAACTTTTTAGAGAACGATGTTTCGATTGGTGTTTCCTCACGTGCTTTGGGTTCTGTTATACAGACACGTGAAGGATATAACCTCGTTCAAGATGATTTAAGATTAGCAACTGCGGCTGACATTGTTGCAGATCCATCTGCTCCTGGTGCTTTTGTAAATGGCATTATGGAAAATAAAGAATGGGTGATGGTTGAAGGACATTTCGTAGAACGAGACTTTGACTATGCTAAATCACAGATTAAACAAGCATCTTCCAAACAGATAGAAGAAGTTGCTTTAAAATTATTCCAAAATTATCTATCAAAACTTTAAAATTTATAAATAAGAAAACATAAGGAGATATCCCAATGGCAACAAACAAATTAATGGAAGCAGCAGCCGAAATTCTGTCAGGCAGCAAGAGCAGAGCGTCTGGTATGCCTTCACAAAAACTAGACGGTGCAAATTACGTTGATGTTGGCGGACCAACACCAGAGAACTATAAACCTGATGACAACTCTGCTAAACTCAACACGACTAGAGCAGCAAGAAGTGCTACTGCACCTACTACAAAACCATCTGATGCATCTTCGGATACACAGAATCACGTTGGTAAAAATGCCATGCGTGAAGAAGATGAAGAATTTGAAGATGATGAAGATCAAGAACAACTTGATGAAATCTCAACAAAAACTTTAGCCTCTGCCGCTCGTTCTGCGGCTGATCCAGATTCGGATTATGCATATGGTAAATCACATGACCCACAAAAGTTTGCAGACCATGCAAAGAAAACTAAGGATGCTAAATCTGCTGCTGCCGTTCAAGGTGCTGCCGATAGCAAAGGTGCAAATCGACTAGGACATACTTATGGTGATTCAGATTCAATGAAATATCGTGCAAATAGATCAACTAATCCTAACATGGTAACTAAAGCAGGAAAACTTACCAAGACTGCACAAAAGGGATTGAAGTCATCGTTGAAAGAAGAAGATTACGAACAGTATGACCAAGAAGAGTATTCATTGATTGATGAATTGCGAGCACAAATGCACGATGATATTCAAGCACTGTTTGCTGAAGATACTACTATTTCGGAAGACTTCAAAATCAAAGCAGCAACCATTTTTGAAGCACGTGTATTTGACCGTGTTGCACAAATTGAAGAGCAAATTGAATCAGAGTATGCTGGTATGCTTGAAGAAGCAATTGATGCTATCAAGTCTGACCTCACAGAAAAAGTTGATGACTATCTGAACTACGTTGTAGACCAATGGATGAACGATAACGAAATCGCTATCGAGTCTGGTCTGCGTTCAGAAATCACTGAAGACTTTATCGGTGGTCTACGTAACCTATTCGCTGAGAACTATATCAATGTTCCAGAAGAAAAAGTCGATCTAATCGATGAGTTGGCTTCCAAAGTTGAAGAACTGGAAACACAACTCAACGAAGAAATTGAAACAAACATCGAGTATAAGAAAGCACTCGTTGAAGCCGTTAAGTCAGAACTGACACGTGAAGTGTGTGAAGGTTTGACCGCAACTCAAGTTGAAAAAATCAGAACACTCGCAGAGAGTGTAGAGTTCTCCACAGAGGAAGAATACACAGAGAAACTTGAAACATTGCGTGAGAACTATTTCCCATCAGGTGTTAAGAAGTCTGCAATTACTCACTTCAATGAAGTCATGGAAGATGATGATAAGAAAGTTGCTATACACGACCCGTTCGTTGCAGCAGTTTCTAATGCAATTTCCAAAACAAGAATTTAATTACAACAAAAATAGGAGAAACAAATGTATCTATCCGAAAGTTTACAATCAAAGTGGGAAGGTGTACTGGAACATCCAGACCTGCCCTCAATTAAAGACCCATACCGTAAAGCTGTAACTGCTGTTATTCTTGAGAATCAAGCAGTTGAAATGCAAAAAGCATCAGGTATGCTGACAGAAGCTGGTCCAACCAACTCTATGGGATCTACAGGTTTTTCTGGTGGTAACGCCGCCGGAGGTCCTGTAGCTGGTTTTGATCCAATCTTAATCAGTTTGGTTCGTCGTTCGTTGCCTAATCTGATTGCGTATGACATCTGCGGCGTTCAGCCAATGACTGGTCCTACTGGTTTGATTTTCGCAATGCGTACTCGTTTCGCAAATCAAGGTGGTACTGAAGCATTCTACAACGAAGCAAACACTGCACACTCTGGTACTAAGGGTGTCATCATTGATGGTTCAATGGTTGTTTCTGGTAACACCACCGACTATCTGTTTACAGGTAACGCTGCTCCTACTGTCGCAATGAATACTGGTACTGCTGAAGCCTTGGGTGACGGTCAAGCTGGTAACACATTCCAAGAAATGGCATTCTCGATTGAAAAAGTTACTGTTACCGCACAAACTCGTGCGTTGAAAGCAGAATACTCAATGGAATTGGCACAAGACTTGAAAGCAGTTCATGGTCTGGATGCTGAAACTGAATTAGCAAACATTTTGTCTTCTGAAATTCTTGCTGAGATCAACCGTGAAGTTATCCGTACAATCTACAAAGTAGCTAAACCTGGTTGCCAAGCTGGTACAACCACTAAAGGCGCATTTAACCTTGACACCGACTCAAACGGTCGTTGGATGGTTGAAAAAATCAAAGGTTTGGCATTCCAATTTGAGCGTGAAGCTAATCAAATTGCAAAACTGACTCGTCGTGGTAAAGGCAATGTGATGATCTGTTCTTCAGACGTTGCATCTGCTCTAGCAATGGCTGGCATTCTGGATTATCAATCGGCTCTGGCTGGTCAAGTATCGTTGACAGTTGATGACACTGGCAATACTTTTGCTGGTACTATCTTCGGTCGTATCAAAGTGTACATTGATCCATATTTCCAAGCAGGTGCTACATCCGAGTTTGCTGTTATCGGATATAAAGGTACTAATGCTTATGACGCAGGTATCTTCTACTGCCCATACGTTCCTCTGCAAATGGTTCGTGCTGTTGATACTGGCACTTTCCAACCTAAGATTGGTTTCAAGACTCGTTACGGTCTAGTTGCTAATCCTTTTGCTGAAGGTACAGTTCAAGGTCTTGGCGGTTTGAATACACAGTTGAATAACTATTACCGTGCATTCCGCATCACTAACTTGATGTAATAAAAAACCACCACTAAGAGTGGGTTTAGAGAGACACCTTCGGGTGTCTCTTTTTTTTGTATTATAAATACACATATGACAGCACTCAATAGAAACCCAATCAATCCAAACTTTTTAGCACCGAACAAGTTTCAGTTAAACTTTGCTCGAACGCCAAATCTACAATATTTTTGCCAGACTATTACATTACCTGGCATAGCAACATCCGAGATTGCGATAACCAATCCGTTTGTTGAACTGTATTCACCTGGTGAAAAAGCAGTATACGACCAATTGAATGTTACCTTTATGGTGGATGAAGGTATGTTGGCATGGTTGGAAATACATGATTGGCTTCGTGCTTTGACATTCCCAACGGAGTTTGAAGAGTATCAAAAGTTGGGAAAGTTAAATCAATTTACAACGTATAATAATAGTAGAACCCCACAGTTTTCTGATGCGACAGTTACTCTATTATCTTCAGCAAACAATCCAATATATCGTATATCTTACAAAGATGCATTCCCTGTTTCTCTTTCGGGGTTTACATTGAGCACTACGGATACACCTGATTCTATCATAACTGCCGATGCTACATTTAGATTTACATATTTTGATGTAGAAAAAGTTTGACAAATAAATAAACATGTGATATAATCTCTTGATTAGGGAGATTTATAATGATGACTAAACTAGATGAACTACTGAAGATGTGGGTGTCCGATTGTAACATTGATCGTACCGAGCCAGGTAAAGCATTGCTTGACATCCCAAAACTTCATTCAAAGTATTTGAACATACTTTCAAATCACCGACTGCTATCCAAAGAAGCAGAATTCAAATACCAGAAGATGCGTAAACTCAAATGGGAATACTACACTGGTAAACTTGATGATGATGACTTGAAGAAGTATGGTTGGATACCCTTCCCATATACCCTCAAATCTGACCTCACTACATACTTAGAAGCAGATGAAGATATGAATAGGTGTGCTGCTCAGAAAGCAATACACGATGAGATAGTGGATGTCTGCACTAGCATAATCAAAGAACTCAACTCCAGAACCTATCAATTGAGAGACTTTATACAATGGGAAAGATTTATTCAAGGTGTCTGATTTAATACTCCACAAAGAAAATGAAGCATTCATAAAGTTTGAATGTGACAAAGGTGTCGCACAAGAACTTGCCGACTACTTTACTTTTTTTGTTCCTGGTTATCAGTTTATGCCAGCATATAAAAACCGTTTGTGGGATGGTAAGATACGACTTGCTGACCTACGAACCTTCACTCTCTATCATGGTCTTGTTCCATACGTAAAAAAGTTCTGTGAAGAAAGAAGTTACAAGTTAGAAGTAGATAATGAAATCATTTCTACCGTAAACTTTTCTGCCGTAGAAGCAAAGGAGTTTATTGATACATTGAAGTTACCGCATGAGGTTCGTGACTATCAACTCAAAGCATTCATTCAAGCAATACGAACCAAACGAATGCTACTGCTTTCACCTACCGCATCAGGCAAGTCGTTAATACAATACATTATACTTCGGTATATACAGCAAGAATACAAAAAAGGTTTGTTGATTGTTCCTACCACATCGTTGGTGGAACAGATGTATAAAGATTTTGAAACATATGGATATGATTCGGGGAAGTATTGTCATCGACAGTATTCAGGTAAGGATAAAGAAACCGATAAGTTCCTAACGATTACCACATGGCAATCCATCTATAAGAACCCTAAAGAATATTTCGAGCAGTTTGATTTTGTTCTAGGGGATGAGGCACATCAATTCAAAGCCAAGTCACTCACAACGATTATGACAGGACTTGATAAAGCATCCTATAGGATTGGATGCACAGGAACGATTGATGGCACACAGACCCACAGATTGGTTCTGGAGGGATTGTTTGGACCGATATTCAAGTCAGTAACAACTGCCGAACTGATTGAGAACAAACAACTGGCAAAGTTTAGAATCAAGTGTTTGATACTCAAGTATTCGGAGGAAGTCTGTAAGGCATCACGTGGTTGGGACTATCTAAATGAGATAGAATATATAGTAAAGAGCAAGCAAAGAAATGAATTCATACGTAACTTAGTTATATCGTTAGAAGGTAATACTTTAGTTTTGTTTCAGTTGGTTGAGAGACATGGCAAAGAGTTACATAAGATTATAAACGAGTCTGCCAAAGATAGAAAAGTATTTTTTGTATATGGTGGAACGGATGTTCAAGTCCGAGAACAAGTTCGTGAACTAACCGAAAAAGAAAATAATGCTATTATTGTTGCTTCCTATGGAACTTTTTCAACTGGCATTAACATTCGCAATTTACACAACGTAGTTTTTGCATCACCAAGTAAATCTCGTATTCGCAATTTGCAATCAATAGGTCGTGGTCTTCGACTTGGTGACAACAAAAAGGAAGCAGTTTTATTTGATATTGTAGATGATTTCCGTATAGGCAAACATGTCAACTTCACACTAAAGCATTTTGAAGAACGTGTCAAGATATACGATGAGGAGAAGTTCAAATATAAATTCTACAACATAGAGGTAAAAAATGGATAACGTAAAAATCATAAGAATGCAAACAGGCGAAGACATCATGGCGTCTATGATTGAGAAAGAAGAACAGAATGAAACAGTGGTTCTAAATAATCCAATGCGTTTAGTCTTTAGACGGTTGCCTACAGGTCAAACTGTTCTAATGATGATGCCGTGGTTACCAGTAGAACTAATCAAAGAAGATTCAGCAATCATTTATACTACAGATATTATTACTATTGTTGAACCCAAAGAATCAATGAAAGAATATTATGAAAACTTAGTTGATAAAACTATTGAAGAGATGCTAAACTCGGAAGAGATTCTGGAACAACGATTAGCAAACATGGAAAAAGAAGAAAAAGAAGAACAACAGATTGCAGAAGAAATTATAAATGAAATAAAAGAAATGAGAAACAAACAATTACATTAAAGAGGTGATTTATTATGGTAGGTGAAACAGTAACCTTTGTTATTCCGAGCAGTGCTGCCAAAGCATATCAAGGATTAGCAAACAAATACGCAGCAATCGAACCCCCAACATGGGCATTGTTATTGGCTAATGCAATCCGTGTTGAGGGTTATGATCCATGTATCCTAGACTTTGATGCTGAACCGTGTGATGATGTAACTGCATCAGATAAAATTGCTGCGACCAAATCTAGGTTAGCAGTGTTCGTTCTATACGGACAGAATCCAAACTCTGGCACCACGATGATGATTGGTGCTACTGCTCTAGCCAAACAACTCAAAGAATCACACCCCGATATCAAAATTGTGTTCATTGGTTCACACGCATCTGCCATGCCCTATGAAACAATCAGTTCACCATTTGTTGATTTTGTATTCATCAATGAAGGTGTCTATGGTTTGTTAGACTTACTCAAAACAAATCTGGAAGATGAATTGGATAAGGTATCTAGTTTAGTATATAAGAAACATGGACTACCCGCAAGAGGTGCTGCTGGTAAACTTGTGCAAACTGCCGACATGGATAGAATAATGCCAGGTTACGCATGGGATTTACTACCAACCAATGGTAAGATGCTCGACAAGTATCGTGCTCATTACTGGCACAACTATTTTAAAGATGAAGGACGTTCACCATTTGCTGCTATCTACACATCATTAGGTTGCTCATTTGGTTGTAGTTTCTGTATGATTAATATTGTAAACCGCACATCACATGATCCTGCTGTTGCTTCTGACTCTAAAGGTATGCGTTTCTGGTCACCCGATTTGATGCTCAAAGAGTTAGAGTATCTTTGGGACTCTGGTGTACGAACACTTCGTCTTACTGATGAGATGTTCTTCTTAAACAAAAAATACTATGTGCCTATTCTACAAGGTCTAGTTGAACGTAGCATCAAGTTTAATATTTGGGCATACGCACGTGTCGATTCAGTTCGCAAAGACCAACTGGAGTTGTTTAAGAAGGCAGGTGTCAACTGGTTGTGTCTTGGTATTGAAGCAGGTAATCGTAATGTTCGTTTGGAGATTGAGAAAGGTAAGTTCCAAGATGTAGACATCTATGAGATTGTAAAAGATATCAAAGATGCTGGCATTAATATTCTCGGTAACTATATGTTTGGATTCCCCGAAGATACATATGAAACTATGCAAGAGACTTTAGACCTTGCTCTTGAGTTGAACTGTGAACATGCAAACTTCTATGCTGCAATGGCTCTGCCAGGTTCTGCGTTACATCGTGATGCTACGGCAAACAATTGGGAACTACCACAAACATTTGAAGAGTATGCTTTCCTCTCATACGATTGCCGACCACTACGCACCAAGACTTTAACTGGTCCAGAAGTTCTCAAGTTTCGTGATGAAGCATGGAACAAATACTTCTCACACAAACCGTTCTTGGATTTAGTAGAAACAAAGTTTGGTGCAGACTCACGACAGAACCTTGAAGAGATGTCACAGATTAAATTGAAACGCAAGTTACTTGGAGATTGATAATGGACTTGAAAAGAATTGGTAATGAATACCGCAAAGAATTGTTTGAGAAGTTTGTGGAAGTGGGACAAGGACATCCAGGTTCTACATTCTCAATGCTCGATATTGTAACTACGTTGTTTCATGGTGGTTACATGGACTACAATGAAAGTAAAAACAGATTTAACAACAAAGTATTAATTAGTAAAGGACATGCTACTGTAGCTCTGTATCCTATACTCAAACACTTTGGTGTTCTACCAAAAGAAGATTGGGACAATTGGGGTAAAGGATTACCATCGTGTCTGCGTGTCTTCGGTAACATCTCAATTCCTGGTATTGATATGACATCAGGTTCGTTAGGACATGGTATTGGTGTTGGTGCGGGTATGGCAATTGCAAATCCAGATCAGCACATCTACACAGTCATCTCGGAAGGTGAATTGTATGAAGGTTCAACATGGGAAGCATTGTTGTTTGTTGCCCACCGTCAAATCAAAAACATGACTATCTTCATTGACATCAACAACCTTATTATTCTTGGCACAACAGATGATTGCCTGATGCTCAATAACATTCGTGAGAAGTTGACAGGATTCCCATTTGATTTATACTCAGTCAATGGACACGAACCAGATTCAATTGTTTCTGCTTTAGATGTAAAAGCATATCAACCAAAAATTATTTTATGTAATACAGTCAAAGGTAAAGGGTTCTCATTAATGGAGAACAAACCTGAGTGGCATTACATGCAGGCGATTACACCCGAACAAATTGAACAGTGCCGTAAGGAGATTAATGATGCTACAGCGTGATGCTTTTATTGAAGAAATAACTAAGAAGTTAGAAACAGATAAAGATATTTATTTTCTTTCTGCTGACTTTGGTGCAGCAGCATTAGATGTGCTGCGTGAGAAGTATCCAGAGAACTTTATTCACTGTGGTATTTCTGAACAAGCAATGATTGATATCGGCACTGGTTTGGCACTACAAGGTAAAAAAGTATTTTGCTATGCGATGGCACCATTTATTTCACTTCGTGCTATTGAGCAAATTAAAACTGGTCCGAGTATGATGAACCTGCCTATCTGTATCATGTCAGTGGGTATCGGTATTGGTTATGCTGATGCTGGTCCAACTCACTACATTACCGAAGACTTTGCGTGTCTGCGTTCTATTATCAACTGCAACATCTACACTACCGCAGATGCTGGCACCGCAAGACGATTGGCAAAGAAACTGTTAGACAAACCAGAGTTATCATACATTCGTTTTGACCGTCATGTCCAACCAGAGTTGGAAGTAACTAATTTCGTAAACGATTTAGACTATCGTTTAATGGACAACACAGTTACCGAAGATAAAGTTGTGGTAATTGGTTCAGGTAAGATGGCACACATTGTTAAACAAGCACACAACGAAGCACATGGTAAAATATTTGGTGTTGATTTAATTCAATCTAAACCATTTCCAAAAACTTTGTTGAATGTAATTAAAGCATCTAAAGGTGTGATTATTATTGATGAACAAACACCATCAGGTTCGTTAGGTGCTGCGGTAATGGAAGCATGTGCTGATGCTGATATCATGAAGAAGATTAAAACAATTACCATACCAGAGATGTATGTATATGAAAATGGTGGTCGTGAATACTTATTGAATAAGTTAGGATTGAACAAAGATAATATCCTAAAAACTTTGAATGATAATTTCTAAAACTCCGTATCGGTTATCATTGTTTGGTGGCGGTGCAGATTACCCTTCGTGGTTTGCTTCACATGAAACTAAATTAGTTTCTGCTGCTATGGCAAACTATTGCTATATCAGTGTGAAGCAACTGCCACCTTACTTTGATTATATTAATCGTGTCATCTATTCTAAAATTGAAAGTGTGCGAACATTTGATGAGATAGAACATCCATCTGTACGTGCATGTTTACAATATCTACAGGTGCCTAATGGGATTTCTATTTCTCATGATGGTGATCTTCCTGCTCGCAGTGGCATTGGATCATCTTCTTCATTTACTGTTGGACTAGTCAACGCCCTTCAAGTTTATCTTAATAAACTT
>Ga0181357_1000753_pt1 | contig 12475 bp, 22 predicted proteins | sample Fa13VDMM110DN_FD_130094 | JGI IMG/M metagenome (GOLD analysis project Ga0181357, IMG submission 130094) | Freshwater viral communities from Lake Michigan, USA - Fa13.VD.MM110.D.N | ecosystem: Environmental > Aquatic > Freshwater > Lake | place: USA: Michigan | collected 2013-09-24 | reverse complement strand
ATCAAGAGTGGCTACAGCAAGTCCGCGACACCGCCCTAGCCATGTTCGAAGAGGCCGAAAACGAGGCAACCAAAAAATAATTGACAGTCCGGGGTTTGCGGCTACACTCCGCGAAATATGATGCTAGCCCCTACTCCGGTTCTGTCTGGTTACGTTATCCCATTAGCCAACGGCTACAGCGGGGTGCAGCAGACCCTGCGAATGATGCGGCAGCTGGTCAATCAGTGCAAGACCAACACCCAGATCAGGCAGGCCGCGACGAACGTCATTTTTCTCACCCCTGAGAAAGACGAATACTCGGAAGCTGAAGCCCTATTTTCTTTTGTACGAGATCGCATCCGCTACGTGAAAGACGTGAACGACATTGAGACACTCAGCACCCCCATGATGACCCTGGAAGGGTGCATAGGCGATTGCGACGACCAGACAGTGCTACTCGCTTCGATGCTAGAGTCAGTCGGCTATCCGACTCGGTTCGTGATCGAGGGCTATACGACCCCGGGCGAGTTTGACCATGTGTATATGCAGGCCCTGGTGTTTGGTCAATTCATATCAATGGACCCGACCGAACAGAAATACATGGGGTGGTCGCCGCCGAATCCGGTTTCACAAGCAGTCGAGGTAATCTGATGCAAACAGCCGCGCTACTTCAAAAGCCCATGCACCTGGGTGAAGGGTTTGACCTGGAGGATTGGTGGTCGAGTGGTGGTGATCGCGTGGATACTATTTTCTCGACAGATCAGCCCTACGATTTTGATTATGACAGTCAAGACCCCAGCCAGGGAGATTCATTTACATTCAGCACGGGCGGCGTGGATGCGGCAATTGTTGACACCTCGGGCAATGTCACATCGCAGTCAGGGCAAACTCTGATTACCGCCGACACACTCAGCCAGATCGCTATCAACAACCCCGGGCGTGAAGTCCAGGCGGTCGCGCAGAGCCTGCAAGTCACGGCCCCGAACTGGACAAAGCAATTCAAAGATTACGATTCGCTGGTGCGAGCAGCAGCCGGGCTATTTTCAACAGTGAAAGCGGCGGTCACAGGCCAGCCCATACCCCGCAACACTCAAAGCCCCTATGTCTACGGCCCAGGCCAGACCCCCATGCAACAGACCGGGCTCACCACAACCCATATGCTGCTGATCGGCGGCGCAGCCCTTGCAGCCATTTTGTTATTACGGAGAAAATAAAATGCCCTCACTTGTACCCGACCAAAGTCAACTGACCTTCTACCCCGAGTTTGAGATTTTCCGCGACGACCTGGGCAATGCTTACGAGTATGGCCCTGGCGGTAATCTGCGCCCGGTCGAGACAACCAACGCGAGCGACCCCTACAACATCAAGACCGGCAACTATGCGGCGGTGCTGGATCAGGCAGCCCCCGGCATCGTTCAAAAGATCGCACAAACTCAAGTACCCGGCGAGTCCTGGATCGACACCCTCACCAAGCTGGTGCCTGCGCTGACCATGACAGTGCAGCAGGTGCAACTCATGCAACTCAACATCGAGCGAGCCAAGAACGGCCTACCCCCGATTGATATTGCCAGTTACTCGGGCGTGGGCGTCAACATCGGACTGTCCCCGGCAACCCGCAACCTGTTGATTTACGGCGGGATCGCATTGGTCGCAGTGCTGTTTCTCACCAGGGGCCGGTAATGCGTGCCAACTACAACGCTCGCAGAACCTCGGTGGTGTTTAACCCCAGGGCCAGGGTGCTGGGCAGGCTTGGCGAAAATGGTGACGGCCCCCCAGGTGGCGGTGATGTTGCCGAGGGGGGTTATGGCAGCGGTGACGGCCCTCCTGGTGGTGGTGATGTTGCCGAGGGTAATTACGGGCAAACAGCAGCCGAGGCCGCATTTGATGCAGCAACAGAGGCAGCAGCCAGTGCAGCAATAGCAGCGGCAGAAGCTGAAGCAGCATCAGCCCAGGCAGCAGCAGCAGCCGCATTTGCCCAACAAACAGCGGATTACGAGGCCGCATCATTGGCAGCATCAAACGCAGCCGCCTATGCTCAACAACAAGCGGACTACGAAGCTGTTTCACTAGCAGCATCCAATGCTGCAACATTCGCAGCCACACAAATGGCAAACGAGGCGGCACTGGTGGCAGCAGCCGAGGCCCTGGCCCAAGCAAATGCACAAACAGTTAAAAGCGCGGCAAATGTAAGGGCCTTAGTCGGTATGATTCCAGTGGTCGGCACAGTGGTCAAGGCTATCGAGTTTGTTAGCAATTTACTTTCAGATTTGGCAACTGCAAAAACTCAACCCGGTTATGCGGCAAGTCAAGCGGCGGCAACCAAAGCATTGGCCGAGGCCCAAGCCCTAGCAGCAGGCCCTGGTGGTGATACCAGAGTGTTGGCCGAGGTGGTTAAAGTTAAAAATTCAGTGGCTAAGTTAACTGACGAAAAAAATGCAGGCTCCCAAGCGGCAGTCACCAAGCTATACCAAACCTACGCCAAGCGCAACCCAAACTCTAACGAATTGATCTATTGGTCGAACACATTCGGCCCGTCCATCTCTGCCGACGAGGTGCAGCAATTCCAGCAGTATCTGTACGCCAACGAACCCAACCTGCGCCCTGCGGCCTTCGCAACACAAACAGCGGCGCAGCCGACCAACAATCTGGCACTGCCCATCATTGCAGCAGTGGCTGGATTTTTAATTTTTGGGGCATAACATGATTATCCAAGGATCACCGGAGATTTTGCGCGGCCCCCGAGGGCTTAACGGGTTTGGGGATTTTGGGAGTATTGGGGCTTTCACAACAGTCGAGGATCTGTACCAGGGCATTATTGGGCGCGAAGTCAGTAACGACCCCAGCAGTCCTTTCTACGATACTGGTTTGAAATACTTTCAAGACCGATTTGGTTCTGAAATCAGTGCGGATGAAGTCGCCATTTTTGAGCAAATGGCAGCGGCAGAAGTGGCACAGCGCGTAGCATACTTTGACGAACTTGAACGACAACGAAACGAAGCACGACGAGCCGGAATTGAAATCACACTCAGGCAACAACTGGACGCTGACGGCGCTATTGCTATCGCTGACGGCACTGTATTTGGCCCTGATATGTGCCCCCCTGGTTCCATGATGGTCGATGGGGTTTGCATTGGCGACCCATCAACTTATGGCCCCAAGGTGCTTATTGACCAAGACATAAAGCAGCCGGTAACTGTTGTCACTGAATTTAAGAAAACAGACACAACAGGCGGCATCAACCCTGCCCTGATCCTGGCAGTAGCAGCAGCATTTTTCTTTGCGGGGTAAACCATGAGTGCAGCATCGGTTAAATACTACACAGACCGCAATTGGGACGGCTTTTATAGCAGCCCAGAATACGCAGAGTTTTACAAGTTTATGAGTGGTATACCTGATCAGAAAGATATTTATTCGTCTCCCTATTTTGGAGATGTGCCCGGTCGCGTGATTGGTGTCAGGCTTGATTCAACTTTTGAACAATTCCAAGAGCGAATTCAAAATCCCAAAAAGACAGTTACCCCAGGCACGTCAAATAACATTTATTTGATATTGCTGGCAGCGGCGGCGGTCTATTTTATAGCGGGGTGATTATGTTTAACGAAACACCACGAATTGAAGTTACCGGGTATAACATTCTTCAAATTCAAAAATACAAAGATGCCAATTGGTTTGGGTTTTACAACAGCCCGGAATATGCCGAGTTTTTAAAATTAGTGGGTGGTGAATTTTCTTATTTACTGGATCGGGAAATTTACGATTCACCTTATTTTGGCCCGGTGCCACAAGGCAAATTTTACGGCGAGAATCTTGATTATGCTTTTGAACTGTTTGACAGAAAAAGGAAGGGCGAACCGCTTTATAAAAATCCATATCTTGAAAACATCAATACTGAAGCACAAACAGGCGGCACTGATAAACGATCAATTAACACCGGCACCGGCACTGAGGCAAGCGGTTTTCCCTGGCTCCTGCTGGTGGCAGCAGCAGCGGCTTTCGCTCTAAGTTAAGGACAACACCATGAACGACTACGTTTATTCCCCATCTGTATCCGGTTTAGGCGGCATCATGGCCCCGATGGATATGACCTCACAGCCCGATACCATGCGAGCCAATTTAAGCTATATCGGCCCTTTGATCGCAACCCCTGACAACAGGACAGTGAGCATCACTGGGCAGGGCTACAGCACCGGCCAGGGCTACGGCACCAGCCGGGCCGAGTACCGGGGCAGGCTCAATGCTGCGCCCAACCTGGGCGGCGGCATTGCCGACATTGCAGCAACCTTCAATATGCTCGATCTGTTTTTGGGCAGAAACTAATGTTTGCCAACACCCTGGGCGCGGTGGGTCAATCAGAAATGCCGGGCGATACCGCGAGCCCGATTCAGCTTGACTACTACCGGCAAAAAATTGTCGAGTTTCAGAATGTCCTGGTGCAAATGGATTCAGCAGCCGAGGGCGCAGGCGATTTGATTTACATCGTCGATGACGTTGCACTGCTGGAAGACTTGAACGCATTGCTTGCAGAATACGATATCAAAAAAGGGTATTTCCGAACAGCAGCCGAGGCGCTGAATCTGGCGATATCTGGCGTCAATTTGGTGGGTGCTAATTTTCCAGCGGTCAGGATACCCAAGGGCATGAACGCTGTGCCCCTGGTCGCAGCGGCTGGCATTGCTGCTGCCCTGGTGGTCGCTGCTGGCCTAATTGTGTGGGGCCGGGATTGGATCAAGTCAGTCGATGAACGAGCCCGGCGCTCGCAGATACTCGCAGCCCTGCCAGCAGGCCCACAACGGGACGAGGCCGCACGCGCAATGGCAAAGATTGATGGCGCAGTGCGCGAGGCCGATGCGAGCCCCCTGGGGTCAATTGCTCAGATCGTTAAGTGGGTGGCGATTGCTGGGCTGGTGTACTTTGGATTGCAGACATTCAAAGAATTGAAGGCGTAACATGGAAATTGCCAAAATGTCAGCGGCGCAACTTACCAAGGCAATTGACAAGGCAAGCACTGAATCGAGCAAAATAACGCAGATGATGATCGACGCTGGCAGAGGGTATGAATATCCCAATGAGATGATGAAGAAAAGCGACCCTCTGTCTTTGAAGTATCAGAAAAGCGCAAGTTTGCTGCAAGATTTATACGCTGAGAAAAATCGTCGCATGACCTATCAAGGAAATATGCGGCCCATCAAATATCAGGGAAACCCGACTATGGCAACCAAGAAATTTTCCCCCGCCCAGATCGCAGCGCAAAAGCTATTCGCAGAGCGTGCCCGGGCCGGGACGCTGGGCAAGGGTAAGCGGAAGGCCAACCCTGCAAAAAAATATCGTTTCAATGTAACTTCAAAAACATCGCCCAGATATGTAGCTGGATTTTTCAGCACAAAACAAGCGGCTGAAGATTACAGGTCAAGTCTAAACTCTCCGTTCAATTTCACAATTACGAAAAAAGAAATAGACTCTGACGTAGTGGTGCGAAAAACCAAAGCAACCATAGAGCGTGACATTTACGGCGTGCCATCGGTTAAGCGCAAACCCAACCCCGAAAAGGTGATGCAGCAATACACTGTATTTCATCGAGGCACATCAAACATTGCCGGAACAGTTAGAGAAGCAAGCCCGAAAGCTGCTAAAGAAAAAATAGCAAACAGGTTAGGACTTCCAACATTGACCTATCTGGTGGCAAGAAAAACCAACCCAGACAAAGACGAACCCAACAAATACGTAAAGCGTGCAAGTCAAATCACTGGCAAAGCCCCAAGCAGTCGGCTGTTGAAACGGCGCACAAAGGCGCTGTTTGCACCCGAGGGTTACTTTCCCAACCCCAAAGCAGCCATGATGACCGGCTATCAAGTGATCTGTATGCACCCCAAAAAGCACGTGGTCGGCATCTTCAAAACAATGGCTGAGGCCAAGATGGTGGCCCGGGCAATGGCAGACGCCAAAGGCGTGGCCTACGGCGTGAAGGCGGTTAAGGTTCACAAAGCACACTTTGCAGTATGACCCTCAAGCGCCCCGTTACTCTCAAGCAAGCGCAGCGCAGCCCAAAGGCAGCAGCGCGGCGCGAGTCTTTTTGTGCGCGAATGGGCGGCATGAAAAAGAAGTTAACGGGCAAGGCCAAGCAACTCGACCCGAATTCCAAAATTAACTTAGCCCTGGCAGATTGGGACTGTGACTTGAAACCGCTACTCAAAAAGAAACATCTAGCCAAAAACCTGTCATTCAACCCGGTACCGCCCAGCAGCCGGGCCGGGATGAATCGGGCGGTAAAAAATCAGATCGAGCAAGCCGCCGACCTGTACGAGCGTTTCTCTGGCCATGATGCGGTAGAACTGGGCCGGGTTAAGATACCGGAATTGCCAAAGGTCGGTGTTGCTATTGGCACAGTCGATGGAATAATGTACAGTACTGTTCGAGATGGTGTATTAGAAAAGTACATCCACAAGTTTCACAAGCGGGATTGCCCCTTATTTGTGGTGGCACCCGATGGTAAAAGTTTGTACCTTCTCGGTGGGGTGTATAACTTCACGGAGAGGGGGATTGTTGATCGGTCAGATAAGTGACCATTTTTAATGAGGTGATGTTATGGCAGAGATGCTGTTGATAAATCCGCGCAAGCGCGGTACCCGCAAGTCGAATCCGAAACGGCGTGTGGTTCGTCGTAAAAACCCAGTGACGGCAATGGTTCGTCGTCGTCGCAACCCCCTGGCGGCTATGCGGCGCAGGCGCAACCCCCTGGCGGCAGCGCGGCGCAACCCCCTGGCGCGTATGCGTATGCGTACCCGGATGCGTAACCCAATTGGCGGCGGCATGATGGGCAACTACATGGCTCAAATCCGCGAGGCAGTGATCGGCGGTGCTGGTGCTTTGGGCATGGATTTGGTTTACGGCCAGATCAACAGTTTCCTACCTGCTGCGCTCAAGCGCGTGCCGGGCTCCATCGGTGCCGGTGATGCGGTGAAAGCGGTGATTACTGTCGCCCTGGGCGGCTTGTTGTCTAAGCCTACTCGCGGTCTGAGCGACAAGGCAGCGCGTGCCAGCGTGACGATCCAGGCTTACGACATTATGAAATCGTTTGTGCCATCGACCATGACCATCGGTTATGCAAGCCCGGCGCTGATCGCGCAAGGCACTAACCGGGTCGGCCCGATTCGTCGCGGTATGAACGCCTACACCAATGGAACCCCATTGCTTAATGCGTACATGGCCCCCGGCAAAACGGCTCTGTTGAGTGGTGCCCGGATGCGCGAAGGCGCAACGGCAATGTATTGATTTTCACAAGTGCGTAGAAGGGCGCACTTTTTTACTTTAACTTTTTAGGATTTTATTATGGCTATGGATTTTCTCCCGACAGCTGCTGACTTCAATTCGCGGCGCGTCACCAACCCTTCACAATCTGAAGTGGTTCGCCAGCGGTTCTACGACTACCAACTGTACGCAACAGCCGGTACGACACAGCTTACGTTTTTCTCTGCGCCAGTAGGCCAGGGCATCACCTCTGCGCTGGGTGGCACTGTGGGCACTGGTAAGACCCTGTGGGATACCAACCTGGAACTGCCGAATACTTTGCCCTCCGGCAAGGCATTTATGATCGAGTCGATTGAAGTGTTGTTTTTCGCGGGATCAGTCTCGACGACAAACACCTACACGATTGTGGCGCCTACGATTTTCGCGGCAACTGCTGCGGCGTCGGTCGGTTCACAGTTTGCAGATGTCAATTCGTTCTATCAGTCCGGTATGTTGGAACTCAATATTTTGAGCAAGAACTACCTGCGCGAGACACCAATGATCGCGTTTCCGCCGAAAGCCAACTTTGACATTAGCGTGGGCACGTCAACCAACAGCGCGACGACCTCGGCCATGCAGACCGGCAACATGAAAGCAGCCGGTCGCCCATACTACATCAGCCCAGAGATTGCACTGCAACCCGCAGTCAATTTTGAAGTGGTGATCCGGTACCCGGCAGCGGTCGCAACCCCGTCAGGCTTTAACGGCCGAGTGGGTGTGATCCTGGACGGCTACTTCATGCGCGCATCGCAGTAAGCGCAACCGCACACCTCCTGGTGTGATTGCGATTTTTGCAGGGGTTCGCATAAAAAAACCCTGCTCTTAATTTACAAGGGATTGCATCATGCAAAGTACCAGCTATTCCATCGCAGATATTGAAGCGTTTGCATCCCGGTTCTATCAGGGCCGGGCTCTGCTGATTACGCCCTACGCCTACACCATCACTTTTTCAGCATTGGCGGCGGCGACAACAGCCAGCCAAGTGATCAACATTGCAGCCAATGCCGATTTCATGGCGCTCATGTTTCATCATCGTGCAACCTCGGCAGGCGCGGCCCAAACTGTCAGTAACAAGATAGCGCCCCTGGTGCGTATCCTGGTCACTGATTCGGGCAGCAATGAGCAGTTTACGAACGCTGCTGTTGACATTGAAAACTACTCGACCAACGGCAACATCGTTAACGATCTGCCCTATCCTCGGATTGTGTCTGGGCGCTCGACCCTGACTGTGCAAGTCACCAGTTACGAGGCATCGGTATCGTTAAATCTGGACGTGAGCATTGAGGGCGTCCTGGTTCGCGCTTACAGCTAATCGGAGTGAACATGGGCGACAACAACTTTCCCCCGGTTGGATGGCTCAACAGACGCGAGGCGTGGAGCAATCCGCAATACGTGCCAGGGTATCCGCACAACCTGCCTGCCAAGGCAGATGCGGCGGTGCAGACGACGACTAACTTTCCCGGTTATTCGTCTACTGTCACCATCACTGATCCTTATCGTTTTGCGTCAATTGTTGATCTGTCAATTATCACGACGACAACGAGTGTCAAGTTTTTGGATCAGCCGATTGGGAAACGCAACACCCTGGGATTCCGCAACGCATCGACGACGAATCAAGTGATCTATATTGGTTTTGGCGGCAATGCAACGACCGGCTCATGGCTGCAGATCAACCCGGGCACCATTGTTTTGTTTGACACTGTGGTGCCCCAGGATGACCTGTACGTGATCTCGGATGTGACTGCTGGCGTCCTGGCCTACGTTTATTCGACCTATCCTGGCTGACCATGAACAAAAGCGCTCTAGGGCTGGCTGTAGTGGCCCTGGGCGCTCTTGTTTTGTTGCGGGGTGACGATGGTACTGGTGAGGCGTCCGCGCCCGATGGCGAGGCTTTGATGAACGCAGACAACAATCAGAACTTTGGCGGGTATTTTGTGGTCGGCACGGCTGCTGAGAATGTGGCTGCTTTTCTGCATATGTTGCAAAGCAGCGAACACGTTTACCCCAGGGACGTGGAGAATCAGGCGGCCTATTCAACTTTCTACGGCGGCTCGACATTTTCCAATTTTGCAGACCATCCGGTCAACACTCGGGAAAAGGTCGGCGTCAAGCTAACAGCGGCGCAGTGCCGGGCATCGGGGTTCAAGCCTGGATGCGTCAGCACGGCGGCTGGGGCTTACCAATTCATCAAGCCGACCTGGGATCGCATCAGGGCTATGTCGCCCAGGCTGCCAGACTTTAGCCCGGCATCACAGGATGCGGCGGCGGTTCGGCTGCTGAACCAGATCGGGGCCCTGACGCTGATCGAGGTCGGCGACATTGAGGGCGCGGTGGCGAAGGCGAGTAAAACCTGGGCGAGTTTGCCGGGATCGCTGGCGCAGCAGAATCCGAGACAGATGGCATTTATCATTGACAGATTTAATGAGAGGTCGGCATGAGTTTTATTACATCACCGGGAATAATTGTCCCGCCCTTGACTGCCGGCGGGGTGGCTTATGGAACGGGGTCGCAGGCGAAGGTTACTAGCGCGGGGACAACGGGTCAGGCTTTGTTGAGTGCTGGGTCTGGCGTGCCTACTTTTGGGGTGCCTACGGGTGCGATTAGCCCTCCATATACAGCGGGTGCAGTGGCCTATGGTACGGGCACTGGCATCACACTTAGCGCGGCTGGAACTGTGGGGCAAGTGCTGACGAGTAATGGGGCGGGAGTGCCTACTTTTAACACTTTAGCTGGTGGCGGAGTTACATCATTTTCTGGTGCGAGTACCGGATTAACACCAGCCACTGCCACAACAGGCGCGGTTAGCTTGGCGGGGACTCTAGCGGTCGGCAGCGGTGGTACAAGCCTGACTACCCTCACAGCCAATAATGTGATTTTGGGGAATGGCACGTCAGCGCCTGGTTTTGTTGCGCCTGGTACAAACGGAAATGTATTAACTTCTAATGGCACAACATGGTCTAGTACATCTCCCACAATGTTTTTCGTAGGCCAGACAACACTTTCGGGGTCTTCGACTGTTATAACACTCGACAATTCAACTTATTCTTCTTATCTATTTTTAGGTTCTAATATTGGAACAACAGCAGCAGCATCTAACGTAGATTTTTATATTAGAGCAAATGGCGTCTCATCGGCGTCTTATAGCTCAAGTGGTTATGCGACTGCAAATGGCACACCACAAGGTTATAACAGCTCGACAAATACATCCGACACATTCATGACACCGCATAAACCGGGGTATAACTTTGCAGGTGTTTCTGGTGGTACTTCATATCGTTCTTCTATGATGTTGCGAGTTTTTAACGTCAAAAGCATAGGTCAAACCGCAAATTCTCAAACATCTTTTATGTGCAGTTGGCTTAATTCCGGTGGCAATCAGTCTTCTGTTGGTGTTGCTGGTTTTTCTAGTGCTGGTATAACGTCAATAACTTTTTCATGGGCCAGCGGCAGTACAATGAATGGCACAGTGCAGGTTTATGGTATTGTTTAATATTTAAGGAATAACAAATGTCTTACATAATAAATGATAACGGGGTTGAGCGCGCAGCTACTCTTGAAGAAACAACTTTAATTGAATCAGACAAAATACAATCAGAACAAACAAAACAAAAAACTAGCTACATAATAAATAGACAATTAGAATATCCGTCAATTTATGAATATGTTGATGGTATTGTTAAAAACGATCAGACACAAATAAATAATTATATTGAAGCCTGTTTGAAAGTTAAAGCAAAATACCCGAAACCAAAATAAATTATGAATGAGCCTGTTGAACGCTGGCATCTCAAAAAAGAGATTCAAGTCACCCATGTTGTCAGCACGCTGCTGCTGGTAGGCGCGGTGTTTGCCTATGTCTCAAAGGTGGATCAGCGGTTGACAGTAGTAGAAACCCAATTGGTCGCGCAGCGTGATGCGGCGGCGGTGCAGCGGGTTCAACTTGAACGCATGGATGCAAAGCTGGATCGGTTGATTGAGAGGTCGAAATGATCCTGGTCGATGCACTGCTGGGGATCGGCGGTAAGCTGATCGACAAGCTGATCCCTGATCCTGCTGCGCGTGATGCGGCGCGGTTTGAATTGCTCAAGCTACAGCAAAGCGGCGAACTGGCGGCGATGCTGGCTCAAACTGAAATCAACAAGGTCGAGGCGGCAAACAGTAGCGTATTCGTCGCAGGATGGCGACCGGCGATTGGATGGGTCTGTGCCCTGGCAATGGCATACCAGTACCTGCTACGGCCCTTCCTGGTGGCTTTTAACCCCGTCCTGGCGTTTCCTGGGCTGGACGATAACTTGTGGCAGTTGCTGGCGGGGATGCTGGGGCTTGGCGGGTTGCGAACCTTTGAGAAAGTCAACGGGGTTGCATCGAAGTGAAAAAGACCTGGGCGCAAGGCCCAGGCTAATGTTGTCTTGGCGACAACTGCAAAATGCAAACCTACCAGGGTGTGCAGAACGAATTATAGGCCCGTGGGGGCCTTTTTCAATGGGTCTGTCAGATAGGTATTGATTAGAGCCAAGATCGCAGCCTTGCCCTGTTTCTCGCGGTCGGTGATGGTGTTTGTGGTGCCGAAATGCGTCACGTAGTAATGCGTGTGCATGAGCAGGGCTTTGAGATCGATGTTTTCTTCTTCCAAGATCGTGATCCTGGCATCGGCGTCAACCTGATTACTGATTTGGCGCTTGCGCCAGCCCTGGGCGGTCATGCTGGGGTGCATTTTGAGGCCTTGATGCGCTCTGCATCTATGAGTTTTTGCAGCGAGTGCTTAATTTCGTCGTAGCGACGATCCGCATTAAGCAGCTTTTGCAGGGCGTTCTTTAGTTGGGACTCCAGTGCATTGATCTCGGTGCGCTGCGCGAAGTTTTCTCGCTGGTAGCGGAGATATTCGCGGCAGTAGTGCGTGCGCTGCGCTGCGAACTCAGGCCCACACTTGGGGCATATCTTGGGAACTGTCTCGATCTGGGGCATTTGCTTTCTCCTGGTGTGATTTTGGGATTCTCACCCAGCGCGAGCGCCCTCCCCCGCTATTTTTAGCTATCCGACCAGCGCATCCCATTGGTTTTTGCTATCGGGACACCGGATTCGCGGGGCTTATACACCTTTGTTCGCTGCTGTGTCAATCGGGTTTACCCTATTTGTTTGCCTATTCGCACAAGGGGGTTCCTATTCTTTCTCCCTTTCTTTCTTACTTCTCTTTCCTTTATCTTCTTTATTT
>Ga0181357_1000748_pt1 | contig 12517 bp, 16 predicted proteins | sample Fa13VDMM110DN_FD_130094 | JGI IMG/M metagenome (GOLD analysis project Ga0181357, IMG submission 130094) | Freshwater viral communities from Lake Michigan, USA - Fa13.VD.MM110.D.N | ecosystem: Environmental > Aquatic > Freshwater > Lake | place: USA: Michigan | collected 2013-09-24 | reverse complement strand
TGCACTGGTCAAACCTGATGTTTCTAAGTTGCCACCAAATATATTTCCAGTAGTGCTTACTATACCTCCTGCTGGTGGCACAAGATTTCCAACAAAATTTGGCGATATAATGTTTCCTGTTGCACTTATCAACCCAGATGTTAAGATATTACCGGCAGTTACATTACCGGTTGCTGACATTAAGCCAGAAGTTAGGATATTGCCTCCGGTTACATTTCCAGTTGCTGTGATCAATCCTGCTGTTCTCAAATTGCCAGCATCAACGTTACCAGTGGCTGTGATCAATCCTGCTGTTCTCAAATTGCCGCCGTCAATGTTTCCTGTTGCTGAAATCAATCCGCCAGTCAATACGTTACCACCAGTTACATTTCCAGTTGCTGTGATCAATCCTGCTGTTCTCAAATTGCCAACGTCGATATTACCAGTTGCTGTGATCAATCCTGCTGTTCTTAAATTGCCGCCGTTAATGTTTCCTGTGGCTGAAATCAATCCACCAGTCAATACGTTACCACCAGTTATGTTACCAGTGATGTTTGCACTAGTAAGGTTAACGGAGTCAATGTATGCGGTATTCCAGTAATTACTAGCACCACCCAAGTTTAGCCCAATATTGGATGCAGGTGTTATGTTTACGTTGGATTGCCAAGAAGTTGTAGCATTGTCATACTGCCAGGAAACAATTGTGGGAACACCAATGTCAATACCAGCTCCATCCACATTGGCTGCTGAAGATTGATTGTTGGCCAAGGTGATTGATTTGTCGTTTGTGCTGATTATGTTGGCATTGAAAATTGTGGTATTGCCGTTGACCAGTAAGTTTCCATTTATCACTGTGTTGTTGGCAACTGTTAAATTGCCGCCAGTACTAACGTTACCCGTGATCGATAACAAGCCAGTCAAGGTCAAAGTATTGGCACCTGAATTCAGGTTAATTGCGTAATCGCTATTGGTTATGATGTTTGATGACAATTTGTGGCCTCGAATGTAATCAAATATTTAGCTAAATTTAAAACTTAGTTACGTTCGGGGAAAAAATCTTCTATGGTGCTCTGTCGGCGTATATCTACAGTCAAGCAATGCATAGCACCATCCCAAAAACTTCTAGTTCTAAATGGCACCCAATGCACAGTGATATTATGTTGGGCCAGTGTTTCGGCTAACTGTTCATTTTGTGCTAACATTACCACATTTTTTTCATTGATCACAAGACAGTTCAATTCAAAATATGTTTCAGTATAATTTCCCACCCAGTCTTGAGCATGTTTGACAATGTGATCGTTAAACATTCTATTTGTGCCTACCGTGGTATCAAAGAATTTGCTGTTGTAAACAGGATATGGTTGCTTGTATCCAGTGCTAGGAGCGGCAGCATAAGTAGGGTTATCTAGGTAGATAATTTCCCAACCGGGAAAAGACTTTTCATATCCATCATAGTAGTGATTGGCCAAGATCAATCCGGGTTTTAGCACAGCAAAACATCCGTCCATATGCCCGCCATTGCGTTCTAAATGTATGCGATATTCAGGCCAATCAAACCGATTGTCCCATTCATGTACGTCTTGATCAATAATGATATCTTTACCCACTCGCACAACATTGGCGCCGTTAAACACATTTTTATCTGCACCAAATCTGACTGTGCTGTGCGGGTCTGTGCAGTAGTGTTTCAGCACCGACTGCCACGCAGTTACAGAATCAGGAGTGCATAACAATTGATTGCCTACCACAATAAAGTTGTCTCTGGGACAAATTTCTGGCTTGATTAGGTTGCCATCTTTTAAAAAATCTTCTATGCAGTGGTACTGTGGTCGTTGCACTGTAATGCCAAAAGTTTCTAGCACCTTTTGTATGGCATTTAAATCCTGTTGTGTTATTTCAGTTAGTTGCCAAAATATGTCTCGAATGTCTGATGACAATTCATTGTACCATGCAGCCGGATATACATCGCCCAGCCAGACTTCTTCCAATTGGCTCCAGGAATTATGACTGTTTATGACTGGCAGATTGATCATGCACCCAGCACATGTAATGCATGTTTTGTGTGACTGATGCGATCTTCAAGACCAATGTAACCACCGTTAATGGCCCGGGTCAAACCTTTTGTATCGTTGGCATCGGCAAAGCGATTTAGATTGTTTTGTTCCCAAAACCAACAGGCACTCTGTGCTGCACCTTCAAATGTGGCCAGATAATCACTCGCTTCTTCTACTGGAATGTTCAAACTGCCCGCAAAGAATGTGTAGTTGTCTTTGCCTGTTAATTGTATCAATCCACGCCCGCAATATTGGTATCCATCGCCCGAAGCTTCGTTGCCGTTGCCCATTCTATTGGCATATATTCTATTGGCAATCATCTCTGGATTGTTGGCATATCTTGCTGCCAGGTCATCTGTAAAAAAATACTTGCTGAAAAGTTTTCTCAAGCTCACAGCACGATAGTTGAGATTTTCTTTGATAAAAACAAAGTTGCCAGATTCGTGAGCGCATTGTGCAACAAAATGTGCTACACGTAAAGGCGTGTTGATCTCATAGTCATCCAGCAATTGATCCAAGGCTTCGTGCCAGTGATCAATGTAGGGATTCTTTACCATTTGTTTTAGTTGGTCGAGTGATAGTATGCTCATTTTTAATTCCTTAAAATGTTATTGACCCAGAAGATAAAAAGGTATAAACCCTATACAAACCTGATGTTGTGGGTAATACTGTACTGCTACTAGCAGCCGGGAACGATGATAGGTAACGTATTATTACAATTCCAGTTCCACCAGTTCCACCTGTAGATAGGCTGTCACCGTACGAAGAACTTCCTCCACCACCAGAGCCGGTATTGACAGTTCCGGCGCCGCCGTTACCTCCACCCTGGCTAGAGCCATCTCCACCACCACCGGCTCCTCCTGTACCATACCCGTTGAAACCACCACCACCGCCGCCTCCTGCATAAGTGACAGATGTTCCACTGATTGAACTGGTTTGGCCTGCTCCACCGTCGGCACCAGCATTTAAATATATACCACCGCCTACTGCTTGTCCTACGGCACTAGCACCGCCTCCACCTCCACCTGCACCTTGTCCGGTGCCAGAGGATGATGCGCCCCCGGCGTAACCTTCGACTGGACTGTATCCACCTTGATTTCCTGATCCTCCAGCGGCACTACTTCTTGCTGAGCCACCACCACCTGAACCGCCGGTTTGCCCTGCAACACTAGATCCGCCTGATCCCCCGCCGCCACCAGTGCTGGTTATAGTGCTAAACACTGAATCACCACCCTTTGACCCTAAGGTCGCACCACTTGCGCCACCTGCACCACCTGCACCCACAGTTACAGTTACAGTAGTATCCATTTCTATCATTAATGCAGTATCAGTTCTATAGCCTCCAGCGCCACCGCCGCCACCACCATAAACACCACTAGCTGTAGTTCCACCGCCACCACCACCACCTATCACCAAGTATTCAATGGGTATTGGGGGTATTGGTGAAGACAGGGTTAAGCCACTTTCAATTATCATTCCAGTTGTAATAATCATTCCTATGTTTACTTTCCTGCGCTTTCAAATATTGTTCTTTGTGCTGAATACCACTGTATCCACGCATCCAGTTTCACCGCACACTCATAATAGGTATTGTAGTTTATGTTGATAGTTTTGCTGACATCGCTCAGCTGCGGCGTGTCTTTAAGTTTTTGCAAGTTAGGACAGGCCTGCTGATATGTTTCACCCGGGGGTGAGGGGAATCTTGCTGTGACAGGAACCACTGTGGCGCAGGCAGATAGTGCTATCACAATCATTAGCACTAGTGCAATCACAATAAGAGTGGACACCCGACCTTGATCGCGATGATCTTTCATATCAGCAGTTCCAGCGTCGTCGTGCTTTGCAAATAGCCTTGTCCGGAGTCTTGGCACATGAGATGCTGTGCATTTTCATCTGTCCACGTGAACGTGAGCAATAGCTCTTTCTACGCTTGGAAGCCTTGCCGCCCTTCTTTAGCTTGCCGGGCTTGGTGGTCACAGCAGTCTTTAGCTTTGAACCTGGGTTCTCTCTACGATAGGCATTCACAGCCTTTTGACTCATGCCGTCTGTTTTGTCACGCTTGTTGGCTTTTTGCCAGTCTTCCATCAATGGGTCAGATGTCACAGCAAACACATACAGTTCATCTTCTGTGAGACTTTCTAAATCCTCCCAAACTGCTTCTGCATCTACACCATTGTGCTCGGCAATCATTTCCACAATTGATTCAATTAAATCAAATTCTTCAGCAAGTTCTGTGTCTTCCGCCATGCCAGGTGCTAACTTAGGTTGTACTTCTCTAGTTTTAATTCCTGGCATACCGCCCAATGCAGCTAATTTTTTTACCCAATCAGCAGCTCTTGTCTCTCCAATTGATATCACTACAGTACCATCAGGATCAATTGAATCTATTCCAGTTAGTTTATCACTTGCATATCCGGCATTATCAAAATAAGTACTATTAGTTGGTTGGCTTTGATATTCAGCTTTTCCCATCTGACTAGATTTTGCTAATCCATTTGAAATTGCGGAACGAACTTTTTGTTGTTGCAGAGTCTCTCCATCGCCTTCTGCCACACCTTGTTTGCTGACTGCAACTAATTCTCGCGCTAATTTTTCTAATTCAAAAATAGATCTTTCATCAATGATTGCATTAATATCACCACCATACATGTTCCATAATTTTTGATACAATGCTGATGCATTGTAAGCAGTTTCGTCATTTTGCACAGCTTGTTTAATAATATTTCCCAATTTTTGACGCATAGAATTAGAACCACCTATTTCGTTAGGGGATCGGATACCTTCTGTCTTAGGTTTCTTGCCAGCCTTTTTCATTGAGATAGCAATGGCTGCTTGTTGAGCAGGGTTGGCTGCTTCTGTAATAATGTCCGTTACTTTCATTTGAGTCTCTCCGTTGATTTGTCATGTGCCTGAATGAATTCTTGGGGAATTTCACACTGCCCACCTGGTAAGAATTTTGTGTCGTATTTAATCACTTCGCGATCAATGTATTGTCGCACAATTTGTGTTTGTCCACGAATTACACGGATCTTTTCTCGTGCTACAGTATCTATCTTTGTATTGGTTTCTGCACTCTTTTGTTCTGCCACTGCTAACTTGGCTTCTACTTCTGCCACACGCTCACGCCATTCTGCTTCTACTGCCATGCCGCCGCGAAAGTACACGCCCAAGACCAAAAGTGCAATGCCCAGGACTCGGAAGGGCAACTGATATTGTGCCACTACGGGAATACGATCAGCAAAGAATCCTGCTGTCACAATCACTAGGCCCGTTAACAACAGGATGTTGCAGAACCATAAGATCAAGGCGTCAGGGAGGAAATGTAAAATCCACATGTGTATATTTAGTGCCTATAGCACTAGACGAATATCAGCCTAAATCAACTGAATAATCTGATCAGTAAAAAATTCTGCTGTGAGTATGTCATAATGTTTTCCGTCTCTAGCAAGATCTAGTTTGTTAAACGGTGCTATATAACAACATTCCAGCTGATCTAATTGATTGACAATTTGCCTAGCAGCTGAGTCAGACGCAAATCCCGGAATAAAACTGTGTATGACATTGATTCCCAATTCATGCACACGAAGAATGCAGTTGATGGTGTGTTCAATATCTTGTTGTTCATCGCTATCAACGTCAAAATGCAGTCGACGATGTTCGTCATTTAGATACTCACGTGCCACACACAATGCATGTTCAACCGGTCCGGCATGAATTTCTAATATTTCTTTTTTGATCAATTCTGGCAGCCGATCAAAGTCAAGCACAGTTGCACAATTGGGCCAGGTAGGATCTTTTATTTTGTTATAGAATGCATTCCAGGCAATATCCAGTGTTTTTGTTGGTATTGATTCTGCAGATTCTCTTCGATGTATAAAACTCCAATGCACTATCACACAGCGTGGCATGAGAGACTGTGATAGACTCACAATTTTTCTGGCCATCCATTGGTTGCTGGCACCACTGAGACTAGCATTGACGCATCGGGTTTGAGTTTTGCGTTGTAGTATGTTGGGCCATGTGTGATGCAGTGGACTACCCAATCCCACACTAAAACTGTCGCCAACGCACCAAATAACATTGTGTAAATCATTGGGCCATTCTTCATCACGAAAACCTCGACTGTTGTATTGGTATGCTACAGCATGCGGGTATTGCTTGAACCACCGGGGGTCTAGGCATGATTCTTCACTGTCTACACCAGTAAACTTTTCTTCAAGACTAGCACGGTGGAGCAGAACAAAGTCCGGCAGTATCACTTGAGCCCAAGTTCTTTTCGAATTTTGGTAGCTGAAATATCAGTAATGGCATCGTCAAACTTTTCTTCTGCCATTGTGTAGCCCACACCACGACCGTATCCAATATGAGTAATATTAGGAACTACCAGTATTTCGTATTGTCCTTGATATATTGGGTCTAGATCTCGTTTGATAAACGCTTTTACTTTTTCAATTTCAAAAGGATTTGAACCTTGCCAGCCTTGACAATCACGAATCATAATGCATACTTGTCCTGTTTTTTGTATTAGTCTATCAAATAACGCACGGTGACCGTCGTGCCAAGGTTGCCATCTGCCAAGTTGTTCAACTGTTTCTGCTTGCCAATTGAATATAGGTCTGCGCCTGTTCTCGATAATATGCTCTTTTGCAAAGTCCGCCCATTTCTCACAGTTCTGTTCAGGCACGCGGAAGTCATACACTTCAGGTTCCACAAACATAGCGTTGGTATCAGCGTAACGGCCTTCACGGATGGTATCCATCCATATGGTCCAGTCTGCTTTGAATACATTGCGCATTTCTACCAATGGCGCCACAAAGTCCGCAATCATATAATCATATGCTGTGAGTTTGTCAGCAAGTTCACGCATTCTTCGTGCTTGACGAATACGCCCGGTTTCTGAAAAATCCCAGTCATTGTACTGTTCGCGGATTTCGTCGGCGTTTAACCAGCCTACCTGTTTACCAGCTGCTTCTAGCTGTGCTTTTAATTCCCGTGCCAGTGTGGTTTTACCCGAGCCTGGCAGGCCCATGATCAATATGCGTTGTGTCATACAGTTTCCTTTATTCTATTTAAGAATACATCAGTTGCAGGTGTTTTTATTCCGGTGATTTGCAATGTTGCTCTTGGTGAGTGGCCTGCATTGGCGGTAGCGTGTGGCACATTATGCCAGTCGAATGTTGTGACATTTCCGGCCAGCCATTTGCTCCATTGATAATTGCCATAACTCCAAAAATGGCCCTGCTGCCAGTCTGTGAGCTGTACAAAATATCTCACAACTTGTGTGGGGTCCGCAGGCATCCATTTTTCCAGTTTGTCTAAATGTAAGTTCCACACTTGTCCTGGCAATTGCACATGTACACGGGCCATTGTGTCTTTTAAGCAAAATTGATCAGCAATTGACTGAAATACTGGAGCAATATCATACTGCATGTTGGTAACTGTGTAGTCTTTTGCCATGCCATACGATTCCAAGTCATATTCTTCCTGATCATGTTCTTTACCACTGCGTGTTTTTTGATCGCCAGGTCGACCCCGTGTGCGCCAGGTCACAGGCTGTGAAGCGTCAATAGCCTGTTGTAATTCTGCATGCCAATTGGGTTCAATATGCCCTAACTGTTCTACTGTGTCCCATTTTGAATCCCATTTTGTTGTGTCAAAATGATATTGTGAGCGAGCCTTTGTGATTTCCCAATTTGATTTCATATTACTGTTACCCTTACGTCTGATTGACCGTAGTTTTGTTCGTACTCGTCTGACGGTACTTCGATACCCAACATTCTGGCCAATTGTTGATTGGTCAAGGGATGTTGTCCGGGATATTTCAACCCAGCTGCAACAACACCGTGATTTTGTGCTTGAATTACTCCAGCCATGAATCTAAGATTGTTATAGTTTTGATAGTTGGGATATGTGATGTCAAAATGACCGCACTTGACCCACCACCCCAGGCAAGCGTCCGTGGGTCTGTGTACCAAAATGATTGGGCAGTCGGGCCAGTTCTTTTTTAAGAATTCAATATTCTGCAGGTAACAAAAATAATGACTTTTGATAATTCTAATGCCTGCACCCGAGAATGGTCTATCAAATTCCTTTTCGTGCTCTTCCCGACTGCGCTTACCAAAACCATTATCAAACCAATCGCCAAATTCCATGCCTGGATCCCAGTATGCACCCATGTGCATGAGTTCAGTACAGCCCGAAGCGTCATGAAAATACTGTCGATCCAAGCTGGCATCTGTTCTATCAATGCTGTTGCTGTAGTAGATGTTTTTGGCTACCGAACTCCATTTAGAGCCCGGAGCACCTGCTATAAAAATATATTTCATTCTGGCCGAATCCTTCTAGCAATGGGTTGCCAAGTTCTTTGCAACTGCATCATAGCAGCACGTACTCCTTGTGGCGAGTGTTCTTCGGATGTGGTGTACATCATGTTTTCACGAAACTTTTCTGCGGCTTCTGCTGAGCGTATAGCTGGCACAAACTGTTCTGCATACCATTTTTGTATGTCTTGTGGTGTGCCGGGCGGCAGCACAAGATTCCAACAGCCGTGTATGCTAAGTCCAGGCACCACACGACTCATTAACGGCGCAGTTTCCAGGCCTGGCAATGGGCGTGTGTCAGCAATGCCAATTAATTTCAGCTTGCCAGCCAGCACATGTGGATAGCCCACAGCTACAGGAGTAACACCAAATTCCACATGCCCACCCATGACATCTAATAATGCTTGCGCAGGACCTTTGTACATGACAGTTTCCACTCGATCACCGCCTGGTACCCGTAGTTTGTCCACTAGATATTCCACTGCTAATTTATGTCCGCCACCGCCAATGGCCACTGTAATAGCACGTTCTTTCCGGCGAATGGCAGCAATCAATTCATCAGGAGTGTTAATTGTGCTCTTGGGCGTGGCCCAAAATGCCAAGGGTGATCTGGCAATGTTGGCCACGGGCTCCAGATCCATGGGATTGTATTTTGCAATCTGCGGATACCACACTTCGGGCGTGACCCAGTTTGATTGGCAAGCAGGTACTGCGATAGTGTGTCCGTCACGCGGTGTTGTGACCAAGTGATTGATAGCAATGTTGCCATCAGCGCCTGGCCTATGTTCAGAATTGAATTTCACTCCGGTTTGGCGTTCCACAATTGACGCCACAATTCGAAATGATATTTCATTTCCGGCACCGGGACCATTTGGAAATATAACAGTAACAGGTTTTGTGGGTTGCCAGGCCCAGGCTGTAACAGGCAACAAAGCCAACGCAATGAATTTTTTTAGCATGGTTGATTTCTCCTTAAATAGCATGTAAAATATCACTTATATATCAAAAATTTCTATGAACACCAAAATTTTCTCCCTAATCACAAAAAATTTGCACTCAGCATTTAATTTACCCAAGTACCAGCAGATTTCAGCCTCAATAGGCGCTGCCACTGTGGTAGAGGACTTGCCGTGGACCCCAGCACGTTATCGCAAGTTCAAAGACGCTGTGGCTGCAGAACTGGCCTTGCCCTGCGACTATACAGGTACTGTGGAACAAATTACAGCTGATCTAAGTGAACGTTACACCAATAGATTCTTCCGCGAAATATGGCGTCCACGCACAGGCGAGTATGATCACTCAGGCTGGGCACTTGTGGAAGAACTTAATAAATCGAATCCCGAACGGGTGCTGGATGTGGGATGTGGATATCATCCTTTCAAAGGTCGAATTACAAATATCACAGGCATTGATCCGTATAATGACGCAGCTGATTATGAAGTAGATATCTTGGATTACCGGGTAACGCCCGAGAGTTATGATGCAATCATTGCGTTAGGATCAATTAACTTTAATTCACAGGATGAAATTGAAGAAAGATTTGCACACTGCGTTTCTTTATTGAAACCAGGGGGTAGATTTTATCTGCGGGCCAACCCTGGCATCTCACACAAAACAGGTCCGTATGTGGATATCTTTCCGTGGACATTTGAAGTTGTAAATCTATTTGCTGAACGCTACAACTTACGATTGGAAACGTTTAAAAAAGAGCCTGCTGAGCTGGGGCGTCTTTATTTTGTGTACAGCAAGCAGTGAGCTTATTTTCCTGTTGCTCGTAGTGCCGCGCCTTTGTTGAAGCTAGGGCTCCAGCTTGCAGCTCGTGAATTGCCTTTGCGCGAAGACCATTCGTATCCAGCACGATGTCCTGAACAGTCTTTGGTACATTCAGATCCTAAGAAACTCAGTTCATCTAACTGTTCTTCTTTTACACCAGGCGGTTTCTTGGCGCGGTTCACAGTGATTCTTAAAAATTCTTCTTGATCAGTTGGCTTGGGTTTTGCAGGTCGATCTTTGCTAGGCTTGTAGTCTTGGATGCCTTTGTACTGTGCAATAACAGCCTGCTTGGTAATTTCCGCAATGAACTCGCCTGCTCGCATTAGATTATTCCGGCTGCTGACTGAATGCTCTTGATGTCTGGTGTTGTTTCGTACACGGGTTTTGTTGCCATGCCAGCAGCAATGCGCCACTCGTTGAGATCTTTTTCGTTACTGTCTCTGTAGTCACGCGGGCTCAATGGAACCAATTTGGCAAACGTTTCTGGATCCCAAGGATACTCTTTGTTTTTGTAGACCATGGTCCAGTCACTGGGATCAAACTCTGTCAGAGTAGACAAGTCACTCAACATTTCTTGAATTTGACCCGGTGAAGCGGTTCTTCTGCGCATTTCCACGTACACAAGGAATCTGTTGGGTTTGATTTCGCCGGGGCTTTGATCAGCATCCAGCACAAAATCATAGCCTTTTTCAAACCAATCCACTAGATCTTTTGCAGCGGCTTTGTCTCGGGTGAAAAAGCTGGCCACAATGATATCGTCATCGTCGCCCATTTTTGCAGCAAAATCGTCAATATGGATCGTGGGCTTGAGCATGCCCTCGAGATCCTTGAATTCCAACGCTTCAAATAGCGGCTGGGGCTTACGGTTGTTGAATTGATTGTTGTGCATTTTGAGAAATTTGATCACTTTGGTATTGATCCTGATCAAGATCTTCTTGATAGGCATCATCGATATCTTGAAGATCAATTTCTTCATCTTCAAGCTCGATACTTCCTGTACGGATGTCGGAAATAAGGTTTTTAGGAATAGTAATCTCTACCAACCAAACTTTCTTTTCTACCAATCTAGCAGTGTGTGTGCCGGGCTGATAGTCAGATGGTTCTTCCACTTTGATGGGAATCTTCATGTTGGTTTTTTTGAATTTGACTTCACAATCAAATGGCAGCAAACGTCTGCCGCCGCGTGGGTCGGGCATGAGATTTTCTGGCCACATAAAGATACAGCTGACTTTGTAGCGTGTGATGTCTGGGCCCTGTACCAGCTCGCCTTTGTTCCAGTTACGAAACGCATACAAGTCTAATTCGTCTAACACTCGTTCAAAGTCTAGTAATGTAAGCAAGCTGCCTTCGCTCATGTAGATGTCGCGAATATTTTTAGCCACCAACCAGTAGTCGGTGTGATCTTTGAATATTTCTTCGTCGTGAATGCCAGATTTGGATGTTGATTGCATAGAATTATTTAGCCGAAACTCACTGTTATTTTTAAATCTATGCTAGACTGTGTGATTCCGCCTGGTCAGTATTTAGTGATTGAAACAGGGCAAATCTGTCCACATATCTTGTTTAAAATACCGCCGTAAATATCTTTGTCCAACACTAGGACAAAAAGGAGCAAAATACTTTGAGTAGAAATCGAGCCCAAAAGGCACAAAAACGTATGCAAGTAGAAAACACAATCAGCTTTAATCAGGCACCACAACGAGCCAAGCCAAGACCGGTAAACTTGATCCCTCGAACACGAAATCAAGAGCGCCTGATATTGGCATTGCAAGATGATGCTTCGCCGATCGTGGCTACTGTAGGTCCCGCTGGCACAGGTAAAACTTACTTGGCCATGTTGGCAGCAATAAAAGCACTTAGAGAAGGAGCATGCGATCGAATAGTAATGACTCGCCCAGCAGTGGGGGTAGAGGGAGAAAGTCATGGTTTCCTCCCGGGCAACTTGGTTGCCAAAATGGAACCGTGGACCAGACCATTGTTGGACGTCATGCGAGAGTATTATCGCCCAGCAGACATCTTGGCCATGATAGAAGATCAGGTAGTGGAAATCTCGCCTCTGGCATACATGCGTGGCCGCACCTTTAAAAACTCATGGATTATAGCCGACGAAATGCAAAATGCAACTCCGGCCCAGGTCAAGATGCTGATGACCCGCATAGGTTCTGGTAGTAAGATTGTAATCACAGGCGATATCGAGCAAGCTGATCGCAATAAAGGCGACAACGGCTTGATGGACTTGTGTGAACGATTACAGGCCTCGCCTGTTGAGGGTATTGCTGTGTGTGCTTTAGAAGGCCGCGATATTCAACGCCACAGCATCATTGGGTCAGTGTTGAAACTTTACGCAGTTTAGGAGGTGATAATTTCGTAAATTTCCCGCCAATTTTTGAC
>Ga0181357_1000746_pt1 | contig 12545 bp, 20 predicted proteins | sample Fa13VDMM110DN_FD_130094 | JGI IMG/M metagenome (GOLD analysis project Ga0181357, IMG submission 130094) | Freshwater viral communities from Lake Michigan, USA - Fa13.VD.MM110.D.N | ecosystem: Environmental > Aquatic > Freshwater > Lake | place: USA: Michigan | collected 2013-09-24 | reverse complement strand
TACGAAATCGACTGCTTCTGTTGCAAGCACCGCGACGTTTACCCACAACGTCGACGGGCTAGGTTTTGAAGCGGCTCATTTTGACGTTATCTACAGCCCGTTTACGGCAGCTGCGGCTGCGTACGCGACTTTGCTTGTGCTAGGAGAGTCTGACGTTGCTGGTGCGACTAACGCCAGCACGATCAGTGCCTTCACCGTCACGGCTAACGCTGGATCGACAACTGGTGCAGACAACGGCGCAGTTGCACGGTTCAACGTCGATCTGCGTGGCCGCAAGAGATACTTGACTGTATCGACAACGCCAGCCTTGACAGTGGCGGTAACATCGTCAGTGCGGCTTAGCAAAGCCGAAGACGGTGCGATCACCGCAACGCTTACGGGCGTCAATTCTCTCAAAGAGGGCTAGGCCATCGTCTAGCTCACCAGCAGGAGCTAGTCGAATGATTGTCAAAGTCGGCACAGTCGAACACGATCTACGAGTCGAGGCCGCTTTCAGCGTGCCTCGACTTGGCTTTCAAGATCAAATGTTTTGCGCGTTTCAAGCGCTCATGCCGCTAAACATATTGCCGACCAAGTACACCGGCGCGTTTTGGGAACAGTGTCTGGATCGCGTGCTTTTGTCCATGATGGATCGCACAGATTGGATTCTAGTACTCGATTACGATTCAATTTTCGACAGCGAAACGGTGATGCGACTGATGATGGTTGCCATGAGTACTGGCTACGATGCAGTAGCGCCGCTGCAAAGCAAACGCGATGAAGGCTCACCGATGTTTACGCCAGTGGGTGCCAAGGGAATTGGCAAGATTGAGCTACCGACAACTTGGTTTGAGGAGCTTGTGCAGCCTGTTGATTCGGCACATTTTGGCTGCACGCTGCTGCGATCCGAGGCGCTGCGACGAATGAAAACGCCTTGGTTTATTGGCAAGCCAGCTGGCGACGGTCACTACGGCGATGCAGTGGCTGGCAAAAAAACGAGGGTCGATCCTGACATCTCATTCTGGAGGCAGTGGAAGGCCAGCGGCAACACGCTAGGCGTGGCTCCGCAAGTGTCGATAGGCCACGCAGAACTCATGATTACATGGCTAGGCCGCGATCTGCGACCAATAAACCAATATCCGGCAACGTACTGGCGGGATGGCGGCAAGCGACCGGCAGCGGCATGGGGATCAATCGAACACGCGCAGGAGTGCAGCAAATGAAAATAAAATTATTGCGACCGTTCCAAGTTTATCGGCGTGGCGATTGTCTCGACATGGCAGACGGTCAAGCCAACGCATGGATCACTATGGGCATTGCTGCCGCTGAAGAATCTGTTGTCGTTGAAACAGCTGCTGTCGAACAGAAGCCAGTTAGGCGGGCCACGATCATGTCTAGCCGAGGTCAACGGAAATGAGATACCGAAGCCTAGTAAGAGCAATCGAGCCGACTAGTGAGCCAGTGACGCTGGCCGAGGTCAAGCTGCACATCCGCATCGACAACGCCAATGACGATGCGCTTTTGACCAATCTCATTGCCGCAGCTAGGGCGTGGGCTGAAAGCTACTGCGACCGCACATTTTGTTTTACGCAGTGGACGCTGCGAACAGATTCGTTCTACGGCAACGTCGGCTCACCTTCGCAGTTCGGCCTAAAGGCCGATGGCAACAACATTGAGGGCCGTGCCAATACAGTGCCAAATCTGGACGTTGAGTTGCCACGCCCTCCTATGGTGACTTCTGGCACGGCTACGAGCGTGAGCGTCAGCTACACGCCAAACGTCAGCGGCACGACGGCCACGCTGTCTTCAAGTGAATTTAGAATTGATAGATTCTCCACGCCCGGCGCCTTGCGGCCAAATTACGGAGGCACATGGCCTAGCCATTTGCTAGATCAGAATTCAATATCTGTGTCTTGGTATGCGGGCTACTCCGCAGACGGCACATCTGTGCCAGCACAGGTGAAGGCCGCTCTGCTTATGATTGTTTCGCATCTCTGGAGCAACCGCGAACTAGCCTCTGATGTTGCGCTGATGGAGATTCCCGTAGGCGTCAAAGCGATGCTGGATTCAATCCGTTGGGGGGCTTACCAATGAGGCAACCTAATCCCGGCGAACTGGTCTATAGAGTCGTGGTGGAGCAGCCCGTGTCCACGCAAAACGAGGCTGGCGAATCTGTCCTGGCATGGTCAACCTACGCAACCGTTTGGGCCAATGTCCAAGCCTTGTCGAGCCGCGAAACGTACCAGTACGGGCAGCAAGTTGGCGTCATGACCCACAAGATCATGATTCGTTTTCTCAGCGGACTCACCTCGGCAATGCGGATCGTCTACGACTCCCGCAATCTTGAGATAGGCCAGATCAGCGAACTAGAACGCCGCACGTTGCAAGAAATAATCTGCGCGGAGAAGCGATAGCTATGGCAATCGTAGAAGCACCGGAAGCGTTCTTGTTCCAGCATCTAACGTCGCAGACGAGCGTCTACACGCTTATTGGCACAAGGGTGTTTCCAATGATGGCACCGACCGGCACGGCGTTGCCACTAGTGATCTATCAGCGGTCTGCCGTAAGTCGCCAGCAGTCGCTATCTGGGCCAGTAGGACTGCCCGTTGTGACGCTACAGCTCACCTCATACGCAAGCAGCTACACAGCCGTTAAATCAATTGCTAGGGCTGTTCGTGTGGCAGTGGATGGATGGACGGGAACAACCTCGGGCGTGACGATACAGCGAACGTCGCTGCAAGCCGAAAGCGACGGCATGGTGTTGCCGCAGGACGATCAATCGTTGCCGGTCTACAGCGTTGACCAGACATTCGACTTCCGCATTGTGGAGGCCATGCAATGAGCGACGGACTCAAAATGACGCTGGACGGCGTGCCGAGAGTCGAAAAGCTGGCGCAGCAGTTGGCGACGATCAACCCAGCACCGATTGAGAAGCAAGCGAAAGTCATTCTAAGCGCTGCTGAGTTCGGCCTATCTGCACTGCGTAGCAATGTTGCGGGCATCGGCGCCATAACCGCAAGGCTGCGGGCATCGCCAAAGATCAAGCCTAAGACTTACGGCAACACCTCGGTAGCCATTGTCGGCCTAGATCGCGTGATTGCACCTCATCAGCATCTGGTTGAGGACGGCACGTCGATTCGCAAGCTTAAAAAAGGTTTCATCTTTTCAAGCTGGAATCGCAACAAGTGGTCTGGCAAACCGATCTACCCAAAAAACTTTATTTTCCGCAACGTCGAGGGCTATGTCGGACGCATGCCAGCGTTGCACCCAGTAGCGAGAGCATTTGACGCAACTAGGTCGCACATGGCGTCAACGATAGCTGCGGGCATGCAAAACGTGGTCAATGACGCGCTTAAAGTATTGCAGTAAATGTCGTAAAACACAGATAGATCGCACTTTTTAAGAAAAGGAAAAATCATGCCAATTACAGATTCTCAAGGCACCAATTTCGTTTTTGCTAGTTCGACGTACACAGTCACGGCTATCAGCATTAACTTCAACGGCGATGTGGTTGACGTTACCGGGCTAAATGTTGCCAGTGGCGGCGCACGGATATTCCAAGGCCCGATTCTTAAATCAACCGAAGTTCAGGTTGACTTCTTGAGCAGCTCGCCGCTGCCAACTATTGGGCAAACCGGAACTTTTACAGCAGGAGTGGCTTCCGGAAATGCAACCGTATCGGCTGTCTCGCTTGCCTACGCTGTCGGAGACTTAATCAAGGGATCTGTCACCCTTAAGACTAACTACTAATGGCACTGACCGCGCAAGGCACAACCGTAACGTGGGGCGCGTTTACTCTTGCTGGCATCACCAGCGTTAGCGTGGATGGCGTCACTGCGGATATTGTTGAGGTTTCGCCACGGTCAAGCTTTACGAGATTCAAAAAGTATTCCGATGCAGACTACGACTATGGCACCGTAAGCATTTCGTGTTTTTCAAGTGGCATTGGCACCGCCGATGTTGGCAAATATTTTGCACTGTCCGTTTCAGGCGATTCAGTCTCTTTTAGTTTTACAGAGGCTTACTTGCAGGATTACAAGTGGTCGGCTACCGTTGGCGATGTGCAAAAAGTGCAGCTAACTTTTAAATGCGGAGCCTAAAGAATGTCTGATGCAACAACTGAAATGCCTGCCAAGGCGCTAACTTGCGAAGCGGTCGTTGACGCAGTGGATTCCGATCTGACGAGAGTTGAAATTCCCGAATGGGGAGGCCATGCATTTTTGCGGATTATGTCGACGGGAGAGCGCGACGATTACGAATGCGAATGGCGCAAGAAGGCCGACAGCGGCGTTGAGAACTTCCGCAGCAAGTTCGTGGCAAAATGTTTGGTCAACGAAAGCGGCAAGCGTTTGTTTGGCAACAGCGATATAGAGAAGCTGGCTGCGAAGAGTTCAAAGGTTGTCAATCGGTTGTGGGAACTTGCGATGAAGCTAAACAACCTCAGTGAAGCCGGAATCGAGGAAGCAGCAAAAAACTCCTAGACCGGCCCGACAGAGCGTTTTTGTTTCGGCTAGCCGGTCATCTGAAAATTGGAACAGTCAAGGAATTGTCGGCACGATTGTCGGTTGCTGAGTTGCGTGAATGGTGGGCTTTTGATCGGTATATAGAGCCATTTGGGAGAGAGTGGCATCAGACTGCATTGCTAGCCGCTATGAGCGTGGCGCCTCACTGCGGGAAAAATAAGGCACCGAAGCCAGAAGACTTTTTGCCGATTGTAAAACGCCCGATGACCAACGAGCAGATCGCGGCCCAGTTCGCACTGCTCGGGAAAATTCTCCATGGATAAAATCGGCGTCAACTTCATGCTGAGTGCGAACGCTGCCGGAATGGCTGCGGGCATGAAGCAAGCATCTGAACAGCTAGACGAGGTGGCAAAGTCTGCGCAGGCGACCAGCGGTGAATACCGCAAGGCTGCACGCATCACGGCAGAGCTGCAAACGCCAACAGAGAAATATGCCAAAGAGATTGCGACTCTCGACAGCTATTTGCTCAGAGGCTTGCTGACGCAAGAGATTTACAACCGAGCGGTTGAGAGATCAAAGCAAGAACTTGAAGGCGCCTCGGATGCCGCTAAGAACTTTTCTTCAGCAACGCAAGAGGCCGCAAAGTCAACTAGCACAGCAGCCCAAGAAGTCGAGGAGTCTTCAAACTCTCTTGTAGATTTTGGCAAGACGATTGTTGAGACTGCGGCAAAGTGGAAAATCTTTACTCTTGGTATCAGAGCGTTTCCAAGTATTGCTGCCATGACTGCGTCTTACGGCACCGGACTGCTGAGGGCGGCAGGAATCACGCGAACACTGCTCACCGCTGCGAAAGTCGCAGGCGTTGGCGTTGCTCTGTTTGGCGGCAGTCTTGGTCTTCTTTCTAGCGTTGCGCTCGGGCTTACCAATCCTCTGCTGGGTGCTGCGCTGCTGACGTACAACCTTGTGAGATCGTTCTTTGCTGCAAAAGAGGCGGCGTTTGCTACGGCGAAAGCCGTTGGCGAAATGAGTGCCGAGGCTCAAAAGCTAGGTGCAAGCCTGCAAGATGTGCAGATTGGCAAACTGCTAGAAGCGGGCGTTGCCAAGGAAGACATCCTTCAGCTAGGTGCAGCTATATCGGCCATCGATTTGCAGCAGTTCGACAACCTTGCCTTTGCGGTAGAAGAGGTTGACGCAGCCAACAAGCGTTCGGCTGTATCGTTTGAAACGTTTGCCCGAGTGCTTGCCACGCCATTTGTCGGTGCGTTTGCTGCCATAACGTCTGGCATTGCCACGCTCACCAACGGGATGACCGATTTAATGTCGGGCATCAATGCCATTCTGCTGCCGATCGCGCAAGCACTGGCACCGATTGTCACTCTGTTTGGCGTGATCATTGAAATCATTCTCAAAACAATTGGCGTGATCGGATCGATTGTTGGTGTAGTGCTGCGAGTGGCTGGCGTTATTCTGCAAGCCTTTTTGGCTCCGATCATCAACGGTCTGACAAACTTCGCTAATGCAATTCGCGAAGGCGTTGTTTACGCATTCGATCTGATCGCAAGCAAACTTGCGTTTCTGCAAAAAAAGATTGATGGCGTATTCAATTACCTTGCGACTTTGCCGATCATCGGCGGCGTGTTTGCGACGGATGTGGGAAGCGCACCAGTAGCCGTAGACAACAGCGCAGCGATAGCCGATCAAGCGAAGGCTGCTGAAGAAGCGTCAAAGCTTGCCGAAGCTGCCATGAAAGAAGAAGCCGCCGCTGTTGAGTCAATTAACAAGGCGATTGAACGGCAGCACGCCCTTCTGTCAACGGCAATCGACAGCTCTGCACAATTCGGCCAGGCGGGCTTCGATGCCGCGCTTGAGTATCAGGAATCACTTAGAGAATTGGATCGGCAGCTTGAGGCTGGAATTCTAAACGAGACATCGTATGCGCAGGCGGCTTCGGCTGTTGCCGATGCATACAACGATCAGACCAAGGCGATTGAGGCACGCAACAAGGCAGCAGCCGAGCTAGTTGCCGAAGACGCAAAAGAAGAGCAGTCAAATCAGAACTCAATAACCAAACAAACTGACACGTTTTTTAAAGCTACAGAAGACTTAGAGAAGTTCGGCGCTGCTGGTGCTGACGCTGCGGCACATTATCAGGCTGGGCTGATGGACTTAAACGAGCAGCTGCGGTCGGGCATGATTAACCAAGAGAGCTACAACCGTAAGGTCGACGAACTAAATGGCCGTTTTGAAAAACAAAAGGTGCATCTAAAAGAAGTCGAAGACTTGGAGAAGAAGGCTGCGGAGGCCGAACAGTTTCGCATGGACAACATTGAGGCTTTAGGCCGCAAGTCTGGCAACGCACTGCAAGCCAACGACGTTCGCTCTAGCGAGGGCATTGCACAAGTGATCGCGCTGACAGAGGGTCGAGAAGATCCGGCCATCGAAGAGAACAGAAAGCAAGTGCGGAAACTTGAGGAGATTCGGCAAGAGCTAAAGAATCTTAATCTTGCGGGCGTGGACATCTTAGGGGCCGCAGCGTAATGGGAATCGTCGCTACAACCGAGCTATCGACAATCACGGCATCGCGCAAGTTTGGCTCACCGCCCGTAGCCACGCGCAACTATGTCGTTGAGGTAGACGATCCCGCAACGAGTCAAACAGATATTGCATACGCTCCCGGCATCAGTTTCTTAGATCCGCACCCAGAGGCGTATTACCTTCTCGCGTTTGACGCCAAGGTCAGCAACTACAACGGCTCACGTTACCACTATCTGGTCGAGTGGTCATACGAGGTGCCGAAGCAAGCCAACCCAGATCCAAATCCGCTAGCACGGCCAGACATCTGGAAATGGTCTACGGGCGGCTTGGCTGTTCCAGCGCTCACTTTCTACGACGTTGGGGACGTTGTGAAACCGCTAGTAAATGCTGCCGACGATGTGTTTGAAGGCTTGATGCAAGACATCGCAACGCTGCAAGCCAGCATCAGCGGCAACCGCCAGATTTTTGATGTTGCGCTGGCGCAGTCTGTGCAGAACACTCTTAATGATGGCGTGTATCTAGGCGGCGCAAAGCACACTTGGAAGTGCGAAGGCATTAGCGGGCAAGAGCAAGTCGAGATCGTGAACGATTCGGAAGTGCGATACTATTCGGTCGAGGTTACGCTGGCCTATCGCCCAGACGGCTGGCCGCTGCTGATTCCAGACGTTGGATGGAATTTTATCGATCCAGCGGACAACAAGAAAAAGCGCGTCTTTGTGATCGATCCAGAGAACAACGCCGAGAAGATACCGGCAACGGCACCGCAAGCGCTTAACGCAGCCAACGGCAATTTGTTGTTTGCTGGTGCTGCTGGTGCGCCAGTGATCTTGACCAGACGAGTCAACCGAGAAGCAAACTTTAATCAATATTTTGGCACACCTTCGTGAGATAAAAAATGGCAGACATCATTCAGCAAGTGAGCCTCCAGGTAAATAAAGGGTTTCTTTCGCAGACGCTTCTTGCGTCAGGCGTTACCGCCAACATGGCCGCAAGCGGGATCTTGCAGCTCACCTACACGCCTGGCACGAATGCAGCAGGAACAGCGGCGATTGCCACAACAACTCTGACGGCATGTGGAATGTTTTTTGCCCGCAACCTTTCCACGATCACGACCGCAGCAGTTTCTTTTGGTGCCATGAATGCCGGTGCAATGGTGCCAACCATTAAGTTGCGAGGCGGCGAGTGTGCGACGGGCAGACTGTCGCCAGCAAGCTACAGCTGCCAGAGCAATTTGACCGGCACGCAGCTATGGATTGTGATCTGCGAGGAGTGATCCATGCCAGACAACAAAGCCAACAACGGGCCGAAGGGCGCAGCCAATAGCTTTGTGAAGTTCACTAAGCCCGCAGCAGTTCGCATCGCTAAAGCCGTGCGAGTTGTCGAGGCTGGCAATCGTGATCAGCAGCCGATCAGCCCTCCGCACTACCCAGAAACTTTTCGATTGCGGGCTGGAACGTACACGGGATCTTGGGGCATCAATCAAGTCAAGGTGATCACGTTCTCTGCGACTACGAATACGGTGAGCGTTACCAATTTCTGTGTCGCTGTTGCCGACAACGGCACAACGCCGCGATCTGTTTTCTTTGCTAGATCCAGCGGCACTAACGCAGTAGTCGAGATAAACCCGAACGGCACTTGCAGTCTTACTTCGTTTGGCGGTCAGGATATGCGAGTGATCGCGGGCTACTCTTCTGGATCAATACAGATCCTCGGCCACAACAGCACAGGGCCGTGCATGCAATGGTACTCCATTGCGACATGCGCTACCACATGACTCTGATCACGATGCAGGAAGGCAAGGTGATTATGAAGGCCGGTGCCGTTGGCACCGAGGCAGCGTGCTGCTGCCCAAACGGCGTGTGCGTCGATCAAATGTGCGAAAGCACGGGCTGGATTTGCACAGTTGGGGCCAACAGTTTCAGAATAATATCTATTAGTTTTGATGCAGATCTTACAAGCCCTTGCCTGTCACCGTTTTCGCCGTACGACGCAAACGGCGATTGCAATACGACAGCCATAGACGGATTTAACCAACTTTTTTTTGCTTGCCAAACAGGTACGAATGACAACAAAGTTTGGGCTATGAGCTACAACGCAGTCGCCAACGCATTCGTAGGCGGAGCGGGTGGCCTTCTTGATGACTATGCGATAAAGCTGGGCTGCGTAAATGGCAGACTAAGCATGAGTTTCTTTGCAAGAACTGGATCAGTTTGTTTTGGCGAAAGTGTTGCCAGCAGTCCAGATGAAGCGCTTGTAGATGCGTTTGCTGCTATTGATTTTGGCCCAATGCCAGTTGACTGCGATGACATTGACGGCCTAACCGCCAGCGGTTTTATTTTTCGCAGCACATCGCAGCTTTACATACCGCCACCGGGAATCGATGGCTATCAAGGTTGGGTAAGCACCGGAGGCATAGCCAAGGGCTGCGGCTACGATCTGCCGCAAGAAGCGCTAGATCTTGCCTGCCCAGACAGCTACATTCCATTCACGGCAACGATTTCTCTTGCGTTTAACGCAGCCTATTCAGCAGCGGCGGGCTGCGCATGACGGCAAGAGAATTGCACTGCCGTCACAGAGTCGCTGTGTGCAAGGCGTGCGGCTGGCAAACAGCCTGCACGCATTTTGTGCCGCACGACTGCACATCACCAGCCGTGCCAGCACCGCCAGCACCTATCCCGGTTGCCGGGCCGGGCACCCATCTAGCATCGATCCTAGGGCGTCTAGGACTCTCTGAGAGGCCCGGTTGCCGCTGTAAGTCCTACGCTGCCCAGATGGACAAGTGGGGCGTGAACGGCTGTACAGACCGTATACTGGAGATCGTGGGCTGGCTTCGTGCAGAGGCTGGCAATCGTGGCCTGCCGTTCGTCGATTTCCTCGCAAAAATGCTTGTCAGTCGGGCAATCGCCAACGCCCGAAGGAGTGCCGCAGATGCCGCGAAAACTGCCGCAGCCCAAGGCGATCACAGTCGATTGGGATGAACTCGATTCGGACGACGAGGGCGACCACACGCCAATCCCAGACGATGACGGAAGCGTGACGCTACACGCGCCGCAAGAACCACCGGAGAAAAAACGTGGCCCGAAAAAAGGCAACGCTGGTCGATGATGTTTTGCAGAACTGTTTGCCAAAAAAGTCGCAGTCGTTTGTAGGCAAGCTATCGGCAGAAGACCGAGAAGAGGTTTTCGCCCTACGGTCGCAGTTTCAAGCGGGTGTGCTTGGCAAATCCGGCTACGCCGTTGCCCGTGCATTGATCGCGGTTGCACGGGAACGTGGCTGGCAGGTGCCCGGCGAACGGCAGATGTTTCAGTGGTTGAACGAGACACCATAGAGGCTACGGGTGGCAAAAAAACTCCTAGCCGAGGTGGTCGCCAAGCTGCCAGCACCGACGCCATCTGCTGATGCGGAGCAAGTCACGACCACGCACAGCGGCGATGTGCTTGAAGCGCGATCGACATCGGCACGGATCAAGACTGTCGAGGATCTGCTGCGGCACATTGAAGCGGACATGCAAGCCTTTGAGGTTGAGAAATCAGAGGCGACAAAATGGGAGTGTGCGTCTAGCGACGGCGACGGAGGCACGACAGTCACAGAGCTGCACCGCGTATTCGTGCGGTTAAAGCCACGGGCTGGCCCCGGCAAACGCGAGATGATCGAGGCCATGATTGCCAGCGCATCGAAGGTGCTGCGGCAACCATCGAAGGCGAAACGGCTGCGGCCCTCGGCATCTGGATTGTGGCAAGTGCTTGTCGTGGCAGATCCACATTTTGGCAAATACGCTTGGGGCAAAACGACCGGCCACGATGATTATGATTTAAGCCTGGCTCAATCGCTTGTCGGTGACGCTGCGGCAGAGCTGCTAGAAATTGGCGATGCCCAGCGACCAGAGCGTAGAACGATTGCGATGCTTGGCGACTTGTTCCATTACGACACGCCCGGCGGCACGACCACCAGCGGCACACCGCTAGAGCGTGACGGTCGCCTACAGAAGATGATCGAAATCGGCAGCGACTGTCTGCTAGGCATCATCGAGCGCAGCGGCGATACCGTGCCGACAGATGTTGTGATCGTCAACGGCAACCATGACGAGGTGCTGACATGGGGCTTTCAGCGAATCATGCAAGAGCGGTTTAGGCGGCACAAGAACGTGACGATCAAGGGCGACTACACCGGCAGGCAATATCTGAGCCACGGCAACACGCTGCTAGGATTCGCACACGGCCACAAGGCAAAGCGTAAGTTGCCGCAGATCATGGCTCTTGAGGCTTCGCAGCAGTGGAGTCAGTGCGGCTATCGGGAATGGCACACGGGCCACTTCCACAGTCAGGCCGCAGAGCATCAGCGACCGCTGGAAACGATTGATGCGGTCACTGTCCGAACGGCACCCGCGCTCTGCCCGCCAGATGATTGGCATTCTATCCACGGGTTCGTTGGGTCGCGTCAAGCGATGGAATCTTTCTGCTATCGCAACGAAGGTGGCTTGGCTTCCATCAACATCGCTGGCCCTAGACCGCGTGCGTAGGATGATCGCAAGAGGCACACGCATGAACGCAGCAACGCGACTACTGGAGAAGGCCACGCAAGTGATTGAGCAGCGGCGCAAAACGTACGGGCCACCAGATCAACACTTCGCACGCACAGCGGCGGCAGTGTCGGCCATATTCGCTGACAAGCTGCGATCACCGCTGACGGCGTCGGATTGGGCGCAGATCATGATTATCGACAAACTGGCACGGCATCAGGGCGATGCACCCAGCGACGATACACCGATTGATTTAGCGGGCTACGCCGCCTGTCTAGCGGAGTGCGAGGAAAAGCATGCCTTGTGAATCACACCCGCCGCTGACAGACCATGAGCTAGACGCAATCGAAACCAGAGCGCGTTGGTATAGCGGTGCCTACACCGGCACAAGTGGCACGCTGGCCGGTGATGTAATGCGGCTACTGGGTGAGCGGCAACGGCTTGTGGTCGCAATGGCAATGCTGCGTGAGCAGTACAGCATCGAACGCTACCAGCAGCAGCGTGGCCGGGATTAGCCTAGATTTAGCGGCGGCAGGAGCGTAAAAACTGCAAGCCGCCGGTTCGTAGCCAGCGGCTTGCAAGAACCCGCAGAGGAGGCGGGTCGATATGTCAACACGATACGATCTTTTTGCTGACTAGCAAGCAAGAAAATCAATTTCAATCACCATCAATCAGAATCAATCACACTGGCTGCAACGAGGCTATCCCAGATCCAGCGGCGGCAGGAACGTCAGAGCGTCTTCACCCGCGCCGCCAATGGTCTGGTCAATGTAGTGCTGGGCCGTGATCTTTGGGTTTGAGTGATCCAAGAATTTTGTTGCATCACCGCCAGCCGCATTTATGTAGCTGGCTCCCGCCTTGCGCAAGCCGTGAAATCCGCGAGGCACAACGCCAGCCGAACGAGCCAGGCAGGCGAACGACGGGAAGAGTGAAATCGGGTGGCGATCCCAGTGCCACACCAAATCTCCCGGCTGGCCAACGTGCAACCGCAGCTGGTCAGCGAGATCCTGCGTGATCGACCGGGCGATGTCTCTGGTGTGCCCTTTGCG
>Ga0181357_1000744_pt1 | contig 12558 bp, 18 predicted proteins | sample Fa13VDMM110DN_FD_130094 | JGI IMG/M metagenome (GOLD analysis project Ga0181357, IMG submission 130094) | Freshwater viral communities from Lake Michigan, USA - Fa13.VD.MM110.D.N | ecosystem: Environmental > Aquatic > Freshwater > Lake | place: USA: Michigan | collected 2013-09-24 | reverse complement strand
GCAAATCAAATAAAAAACGAATATTTAAAAATTTTATAATGATTAAAATAATTGGAAATAACCCCCCTAAAAAAACACCATATTAATTTATAATGAAACTATTAATTAAATTTCCCACAAGAAACCGAAAAAATAAATTTTTTAAAGTTCTTAGACAATATCAAAATCTGTGTGAAGATTTAGAAAATACTTATTTCTTAATCACGTTAGATAATGACGATGAAAGCATGAACCCATCAGATGTTGAAGACATTTTTAATACTTTTAAAAATATTAAAGTGGTTTATGGGACTAGTGATTCTAAAATACATGCGGTTAACAGGGATATTGAATTAATTAATGATTGGGATATTGTATTACTAGCGTCTGATGATATGACTCCAAAAGTTAAAGGATATGACAATATAATTCGTAATAAAATGAAAGAATTTTATTCTGATACAGATGGCATTTTATGGTTTAATGATGGTCACATGGGAAATAAATTAAACACCTTATGTATTCTTGGAAAAAAATATTACGATAGATTTGGTTACATTTATCATCCTGAATATAAATCAGTTTGGTCCGATAACGAATTTATGTTGGTAGGTAATCTACTTGGAAAACAAACTTATTTTGAACAAGTAATTATTGAACATGAACACCCTGATTGGGGGTATGGTAGTAGAGATGAAATTCATCAAAATAACTCAAAGAATGAAAATCAAGATAAATTACTTTTTACAAAAAGAAAAGATAATAATTTTTATTTATGAAAAAAATAATAAGTTTTTCTCTTTGGGGAGATAATCCAAAATACACTGTGGGAGCGATAAAAAACGCCGAACTAATTGATACAATATATCCAGGGTGGATAGGTAGATTTTATTGTGGCAAATCAGTTCCAATTGATATTATTGAAATTTTAAAAACATACACTAACGTTGAAGTTATTGAAATGGAAGAAAATGGTGATTGGTCAGGAATGTTTTGGAGATTTTACGCATGTGAAGATTCTGATGTGATGATATCCAGAGATACTGATTCAAGATTAAATTTAAGAGAAAAAAACGCTGTTGATGAGTGGTTAAATTCCGATAAAGATTTTCATATAATGAGAGACCATCCATATCATAACGCATTAATTTTAGGCGGTATGTGGGGGGTAAGAAATGGTATTCTTAAAAATATTGTAGATTTGATTAAAAATTATAATAAAGGCGATTTTTGGCAAGTAGACCAAAATTTTTTAAGCGAACAAATTTACCCTATTGTGATTAATTCCTCATTTGTCCATGACTCGTGCCATAACATTAATTCATGGTCTAAAAATTTCTCAATTGAAAGAATTGACCAAGAATTTGTAGGAGATGTGTTTGATGAACATAATCAACGACATTCCCAATATTATAAAATAATACCATGATAAAAAATAGTAACGTTTTATTTGTTGCGTTAACCACAATAATATGCAAGTTGGGAATAATCATTTAATATTTTTGTAGTATGAAAATTGACTATGTGTTAGTTGGGACTAATGATAATCCTTTATATTTAGATTTTTGGCCTGTCATATCCAAAGTTTGGAAAACAGTTTTTAACATAACACCAGTTTTAGGATATATCACAAAAAAAAATGAAGAAATTATCCATGATAAATATGGTATTATCATCAAGTTTAATCCTATAGAAGGATATGATGATGGTTTGTTATCACAATTAGTAAGACTTTATTTACCAAAATATCTAAATGGTAATTGTATTATTTCAGATATTGATATGATACCATTATCTAAAAATTATTTTATTGATAGTTTAGAAGAATTTTCAGGTTCTGATTTTATTGTATTATCTTCACATCACCCCCAAACAGTTAATATAAATCAATACCCAATGTGTTATGTTGCCGGTAATGATACAACGTTTAAAAAATTATTTAACTTAGATGATGATTGGATTACTTTTATAAACAAAATACCTAATATTGGTTGGTATACTGACCAAATACATTTATTTAATGTTGTAAGTCAAAATAATACTATTAATATTAAATTTCCAAATAGAGTTGGTGGATTTTATGAAAATAGAATAGACAGAGGTAATTGGAAATATGACATTAATTTATTAAAAAACGGTTATTATATTGATTGTCATTCATTGAGACCTTATTATCAATACTCCAAAGAAATTAACGAACTTATTAAATTAATAATATAATGAAAGCACTAATAATAGTATTATCATATGATGATAACGATATGTATAAAATATTTAACATTAAAAATAAAGATGAATTTTATAACGGGAAATGAATTTAAAAAATTGTCCAATTTTGTTTTAGATGAAAATGGATTTGTAAAAACAAATAATAATAATGAGATTCCAATTTTTTTTGTTAAAACGGATTTAATTGATTTATTTTATTCAAACTATATTCCTAATTACCCGTTTAAATTAATTACTCACAATAGTGATTACTCAATCAATAAAAACTATTTAGAATATCTTGATAATAAATTATTAGTTTCTTGGTACTCACAAAATGTTAATTTTAAACACAAAAAATTAAAATCAATACCTATTGGTTTGGAAAATTCACAATGGTTTCCGGAAACAAGAAAAATTGAGAAGTTATTTAACATTAATTCAACCCCAAAAAATATTAAAAATTTGGTTTATTTAAATTTAAACATATTAAATAATCCGGGTGTTAGACAACCAATTTATGATATGTTAAACAATAAACCATATGTCACAACACAATATGGTAGAAATGGTTTGGGTTATGATGAATATCTTGATAACCTATATAATCATAAGTTTATGATTTGTCCTGAAGGTAATGGGATTGATGTTCACCAGCCTTGGGAATCTTTATACGTTAACACAATACCAATCCAAAAGAAAAATATTAATAACAGTAATTGGAGAGAATTACCAATTTGTTGGTTGGATGATTGGGAACAATTAACTGATGAAAATTTTTTGATATCTGAATATAAAAGAATATCTGAAACAAAATTTGATTTATCTAAATTAGATTTTGATTATTGGAGAAATAAAATACAAAATTTCATATGAAAATAATAGTAATTGGTGCCGGTATTTTTGGTATTACAACGGCACTAACATTATCCAAAAATGGATATGATGTAACATTAGTAGAATGTGAAAATGATATAATGACTAAAGCCAGCAAATGTAACCACAATAGGTTACATTTTGGGTTTCATTATCCAAGAAGCATTAAAACCGCAAAACAAAGTTTAGACGGATATAATTTATTTTATAATAATTTTTCAAATTCAGTATTAAGTAATTTTCCAAATTATTATTTAATTGAGAAAAATGGTAAAATATCCGGTGATGAGTTTAAACTATTTTGTGATGAATTAAACATATATTACAAAGAATCATCTCCAAATAATATTGAAGTAGATATGAGTAATATTAGTTTATCAACAATAACTAATGAACCAATATTTGATTTTGAATCTATTAAAATTGATTTAACTGAAAGATTAAAAAATTCAAAAGTTAGTCTAATTTTAAATAAAACAATAACGTCTGTTTCAGACTTATCTGAGTTTGATGTCGTTATTAATACAACGTACCGTAATATTAATAAAATTAATGAGTTGTTTAATATTGAACCTATAAAGTTAAAATTACAAGATGTTATTATCCCTATATTTAAAATGAATTCTGATAAGGTTGGTTTAACAATTATGGATGGTGAGTATTGTACAATAATGCCAAAAGGATTTGAAGAAAATACTTTTTTATTATACCACGTAAAACGTTCAGTTCTTAAACAAGTTGAGGATTATGTGATTCCCAATGATTGGGTTAATAATGACCCAGATTATATTAATGACAAAATAAATGAAATATACGAATCTTCAAAAACTTACTACCCATTCTTAAAAGATTGTGAAAAAATATCTTATTGGAGAACCGTTAGGTCATTACCAATAAACGATGACGATGAACGTTTAAGTACTTTAACCCTTAATAACGTTGATGATAAAAAAATAATTACATTATTGTCAGGTAAAATAACTACTTGTTGGTTGATTTCTGAAAAAATATTAAAAATATTAAATGAAAACACTACTAATTGGTAACGGATACTGGGGGTCAATTGTGAAATCTAAATTAATATCACAAACCGATTTATTATATACAGCAAACTCTAAAGATAATCTTGATAATATTTTAAATAAATTTGACGTTGATTATGTTTTTGTCTGCACACCAACAGAAACGCATTATGATATTGTTAAAAAATGTCTTAATCATCATAAAAATGTTTTTTGTGAAAAACCTTTTACTGGTGATTTTAATAAAGCGAACGAATTATATAAAATATCAGAAAAAAATAATGTAAACATATTTGTTGATAATATTTTTTTATACCGTAATGAATATCACAATATTTTAAATAAAAAATTTGCCAATATTAAATTTGTGTGGAATAAATACGAAGACATCTTCAATGAAAACTTATTTAATAGATTACTTTACCACGACTTATATTTATTATTGGAGTTGTCAAATAATAATTGGGAGGTTAATTATTGTAATGTATCCGAAGACAAATTATCCCTATCACTATTTAGTGGAGATTTAACGTCGGAATTTAATTATGATAGAAGTTGTAAAGATAAAAAAGAAAAAATATTAATTTTAAATAATAACCTTATAGATTTCTCAGAACCATTAAATGACCCATTATCTGAAATAATTAATAATTTAAAAAATAATAATATTGGTTTTGAAGTTAATAAAAATATAACCTTAGACACAATTAAACTTTTAAACAAAATACAAAATGAATGCTTACTACACACATCAAAACACATTAAATAAAGATTTATATAATAAAATAATAAAATGAAAATATTAATAATCGTATTATCCCACAATAACGATTTGTATTCCAAATTTTATAAATCTCAAAAAGAAACTTGGGATTCAATAAATATTCCAGGTATTCAAACACTTTATCTATTTGGGAACCATAATTGTGATGAGATTATTGATGATAAAATTATGGTAAATGTACCTGAAACTATAGTAAATAACGTTCCTGTCAATGTGGGACATAAAACAATTAAGTCCTTTTTATTAACTAAGGACTTTGACTATGATTATATTTTTAGGACTAATTCAAGTTCATATATAGATAAAAAATTATTATTAGATTTTATTAAAGATAAAACTAAAAATAAATATTATTCAGGATTTATTGGAAACCATGACAAAATTATATTCGCATCTGGTAGTGGATTTTTTTTAAGTAAAGATTTGGTTGAATATGTCATAGAAAAATCAGAAACGTGGGACCATAATCTAATTGATGATGTTGCGTTAGCGTATTTACTAAACACATATGGTATTTCACCGTATTTAAATAATAGAGTTGATGTTTCTAATGATTCAAAAATTCCTGACAATTACTTTCATTATCGTTTAAAAACAGGTGATAGATTAGACGATATTCGGAGAATGTATTTAATTTATAATATAAAAAATAAAACATAATTTATGGGACAAATAGGTATATCTTTAGGGTGGAATTGCACTCCTGCAACATTTGGTGTGGATGAAAAAATAAGAGAAAGAAAAGAAAACGGTTATTTAACTTGCCCGTTTGACGAAATGATAACAAATTTACCCGGAGTCATTAAATGTATTGAAGATGATTTTAAAGATTTTACAAATGAAAAATATTTGGAATTAATTGTTTCCGAAGAAAAAGTAGGTGGAATCATGTTAAATGAAACTTTAATACATAATACAAAATATAATTTTATTTTTAACCATGAATCACCCGGTCATGCTGACTTATATAAAACACAATCATGGGATGGAGGTGTAAATCATTATATTGACAATAATTTTAATTTATTTAAAGAACGTTATAATCGAAGAATTCAAAATTTTAAAAATTATATTAAAGATTCTCAAAATCTTGATAATATAATTTTTATCTTATCAAGATTTAATAAAGATGTAAAAAAATTAGATGAAGTTTTAAAACAAAAATACCCAAATTTAAAATACGAAATTCTAATAATAACACCCAAAGAAGGTCTTGAAATGGTTCACGGTCATTATAGATTAATGAAGTTAGACAATGAAGTAATAAAAAACGAACTTGAAAATATATGATAGTAATAACAACCAATAACGGTAAATCACATTTAGAAAGATTATTAAACGAACTGAATAATTTAAATTTATTAAATCATAAAGTTTTAGTCGTTGATTCAGGTACAAATGATACGGAATCTCTTAATTATTTAGATTATTTAAAAATAAATAATACAATTTTTAATTACAAACTTTTATTAGATAAAACACCAAACCCAAACTATGATAGTGGGGTTATTATACACACAATGAAAAATTATAATGAAAAATATTATATTTTTATTCATGATTCATCATCAATTAAAAATGACGAATGTTTAGTAAAACTTAATGAATTAATGGATAATGAAAACTCCGTTATACCATTTTTAATATTTGGGGGAGGTGTGTATGATAATACAAACCAAAATAATTTTTGTTCAACACATTATGGAACGAGTAACAACAAACATGGTATTTTTGCGTCTATATTTGCAATATCAAAAAATTCAGTTTCAAAAATAAATTTAGATTCATTAGTTGGACCATCAAACAAAGATGAATCTAGAGCAATGGAAAGATGTTGGTCTGTTATATTTGAAAAAAGTGGGTTGAATATAATTCCGTTTGAAGGTGATTTAAATGAAGAAAAAGTAAAAAGAAATGAATACGTATACTTTAGAAAATACTATGAATCTAGACAGTAAAAAGATTAATATTATCATTTCAATTGCCGGACCATCTGATGTAATTAACGTTAAAGGCACACCAATTTTAAAACATTTAATAGATATTAATGGTGAACCATTTTTAAACATATTTATTAAAAATCTTAATATTGACGGTAATTATATTTTTATTATTCAAAAAAAATATAATGAATTATTTAATTTAAAAACAATAATTACTTCTATTGTTCCAAAATCTAAAATAGTTGAAATAGATGGATTTAAAAATGGGTCCGCATTAACATTGTTTGAATTAAAGAATGTGATATCTTTAGAATCCCCTGTCTTATTTGTTAATTCAGATTTTACAATGGATTGGAATTCTAGTTCATTTATAAAATTTATACAGGATTCAAAATGTGATAGTTGTTTAGTAACATACACATCAAATTCACCAAAACATGCTTATTGTTTAGTTAAAGATGATGTTGTAATTAATGTCATAGAAAAAAAAGTTATAAGTGACATTGCAATTGTTGGGGTATATTATTGGTTAACTGGTAAAATTTTAATGGATGCTATTTTTAATTTGATATCTAATAAAACCAATAAAAATGACATTTATTATATATCAGAATCATTTAATGTATTAATTAAGAAAAATTTTAAAACATTAACATACCCTGTAAAATCAATTAAAACACTTGACTGTGAAAATGATATAATTACCTTTACATTATAAACCATTTATAAATAAAAAAACAAAATTTTAACTTATGAAAGATACGGAGCTACATTTAAGATTATTAAATCTTTTGTACACCCACAATGAAGAACATGTAGGTAGTTGCTTTACATGTATTGATATCATAGATGATATTTTTAAAAATAAAAAAGAAGATGACATTTTTATTAATTCTAACGGTCACTCGGCATATGCTTTATATGTAGTATTAGAAAAGTACCATAATGTTGATGCTGATTATTTAGCAAAAAAACATGGCGGACATCCTAATTTTGATGAAAACGATAAAATTTATTGCTCAACAGGAAGTTTAGGTTCTGGTTTACCAATCGCTGTTGGTAGAGCAATTGGTAATACAAATAGAAAAGTATACGTAACAATTTCTGATGGTGAATGTGCTGAAGGCAGTATTTGGGAATCATTAAGATTTATTCATGATAATAATATTAAAAATATTGAAGTTCATGTCAATGCCAATGGTTGGGCTTGTTATGACCCAATTAATGTTGATTTATTAGAAAAAAGAATCAAATCTTTTTTACCAAGCGCGATTTTTCACAGAACATCAGTTGAACAATTTCCATTCTTAACTGGTTTGAGTGCGCATTATATGAAATTAACTGAAGAACAGTATAACGAAGGTGTAAAAATTTTAAAAAATGAGTGTTAGAAAAGCGTTTGTACCTTTATTATTTGATTTAATGAAGGAAAATGATTCAGTTTACTTTGTAACTGGAGATTTAGGGTACGGTCACTTTGACCATTTTAGGACAGAATTTCCTGATAGATTTATTAATGTAGGAGCCGCAGAACAATTATTAGTTGGTGTCGGTATTGGATTAGCGTTAGAAGGTAAAATCCCAGTGTGTTATTCAATGACACCATTTATCTTATATAGACCATTTGAGTTTATTAGGAACTATGTTGATTACGAATTAATACCTGTTAAATTAATTGGCAGTGGAAGAAATAAAGATTATGATTGGTTGGGTTGGTCTCATTGGGCGACAGATGATGTAGAACACACTAATGGTTTTAAAAACATTTTAAAGTATTGGCCAAAAGATGCCGATGAAATGAAAGAACAATTTAATGAAATATTATTAAACAAAAAACCAGTTTATTTAAATTTATCACGATGAGTAATTTAAATAAAATAAAACTTTTAATTTTAGATATTGACGGAGTTTTGACCGATGGTACTAAAATATATAACGAAAAACACGAAGTAATTTCTAAAAGATTTCTTTGTAAAGATTTTACAGCTATTAAGAGAATGGTTGCGTCAGGTATTAAAGTTATTATGTTATCCGGGGATAATTTTAATAAAACAATGGCAGAAAAAAGAAATATTGATTTTTATTGTACTAGAGATAAAAATTTAAGTCTTGATAAATCATTATTTATTGAAGAATTCCAACAAAAATATAATGTAAGTATCGATAAAATGTCATTTATTGGTGATGATTATTTTGATTTATCAATGTTTAGAAAAATAAAATATACTTTTTGTCCGTCAGATTCCCCAAAAGTAATTAAAGACACATCATTATATGTTTTAGATTCAAAAGGTGGCGAAGGAGTGATTGTTGAATTATATGATTTTTTAGAATCTAATGGATACATAATTGAGTCTGATGAACAGACAGTAATTGATTTAGATAGTAAAGAAATTACAAGTAAAGAAATGAAATCATAATGAAAATATCGTTGTACGGTCATTTAATAACTGATAAAATTTTTATTGATTTTAAAACTTATGAAAGTTTAGGTGGTATTGCAAATGTATGGGATTCACTAATTAAACTCAACAAAAAAAACGAAGTAATAATAAAACCATGCTCAATTGGGGAAGCAATTATTTTAGTTAACGTTGAAAAAAACACAAGAATTGGAAGAGCAAATTTTAATTTATCCACTAATAAACCAAAAATAGTAAAATCTGATTGGCATCATATTGCTTATTTAAATCAATTAGAAGATACTTCATTTATTGAGGAGATTACTTCAGGTGTCATATCTGCAGATGTATCCAAAGAATTACCAGAAATTATTATAAAACATCTTAAAAATATTGATTTTCTTTTTATTTCAAAAGAAGATTTATTTATTGATATTATGGAATTGTCTAAAATAACAAAAGGTTGGATTATTAGTCATGACCCAAATGGTAGTACTTCAACAAACGGCACTGAAACAATAATTTATGATATACCCGAACATTTAAAATTAAAAAATATTAATGTGTTAGGAGCTGGAGATATGTTTGCTGGAAGTTTTATTAATAACATTTTACAAGGAAATACAATTGAAGACTCAATTGTTCTTTCACATAAAGACACATTTGAATTATTAAAAATTAAAAATTCATGAAGCCCATATTATTGATACCCATGGCCGGTTTAGGTAGAAGGTTTTCTACTAACGGATATACAATACCAAAACAAATGGTACCTATTAATGGAAAACCAATGATAGAGGTTAGTTTAAATTGTATAAAATTAGACGATTTTAAAAAAGTTTTTATTATTAGAAAAAAACACGTTGTAAATCATAGTATAGATTTATTTTTAAAAAATAAATTTGGTGACGATATTGTTATTGTTATCGCAGAAAACGATACTGAAGGAACTATTAGTACATGTTTATTAGCTGAAGAATTTTTAAATAATGATTTACCATTGGTCATCACAACTTTAGATGTTTATTTTGAACCTATTTTTAGTATGGATTTAATTAATCCGTCTGTTGATGGTACAATATTAGTATTTAAATCAAACAACCCAAGTTTTAGTTATTCTAAAATTAATGATGAAGGTTATGTAATTGAAACTGCGGAAAAAAAAGTTATTAGTGATTTATCGTCAATAGGGTTGTATTATTTTAAATCTTCTAAAATTTTTTTAGAATACTCAAAAAAAATGGTAAATGATGACATTAGAACAAATAATGAATTTTATGTTTGTCCATTATACAATTTGTTAATTAATGATGGTAAAAAAATAAATACTCTTTTGTTTAATAAATGCACATCAATAGGCACACCGCACGAATTAAATAAATTTATTTTGGACAATCCGCAAAATAACATATGATTTTAATATCTCATAGAGGAAATATTGATGGTAAAATATTAGAAATCGAAAACCATCCTGATTATATAGATAAGGCAATATCATTGGGTTATGATGTTGAAATTGATATATGGATGGTAAATGACGTGTTTTTCTTAGGTCATGATGAACCACAATATAAAATAGAAATTACTTGGGTTGATGACAGGCGTAACAAATTATGGGTTCATTGTAAAAATACTGAAGCGATGGAATTTTTTAATAAATTTAATTACAATATTAATTATTTTTGGCATCAAAACGATAATATTATATTAACTTCTAAAAAATTTTTGTGGGTTCACCCTGGTAAACAACCAATAAATAATAGTATTGCGGTTCTACCTGAACTATATAATGACAATATTAAAAAATGTATTGGTATTTGTAGTGATTTTATTATTAAATATGATTTATTAAATTAAACAATTGCACTGATGTTTTACTTAAAATAATTAACGGTTACATTTAAAATTAAATTATGGATAATAAAAAACCAAGAAAAAAACCTACTGTATTTGTTGAGGTCTCAAACCAAAAACACATGAGTAAAAAAGAGGTTATATGTTCTATTATTAAGAAAAAAACTAAAGAAAAATTTCTTTCTGAAAATCAAAAAATATATTACGATAAGTTAACTAAAAATCAAATTACTATTTGTTCAGGCCCCGCCGGTGTTGGTAAAAGTTATATTGCAATGAAAGCGGCAATTGATTTATTAAGTAATTCAGAAACTCTTTATGAAAAAATTATTATTGTAAGACCTGCGGTTGAAGCGGAGGAAAAACTTGGTAGTTTACCAGGTAATGTTGAAGAAAAATTAGACCCTTATATTTTTCCGTCATATTATTTATTAAATAAAATAATTGGAAAAGAATCAAGAGAAAAACTAAAAGAAATTGAGGCTATTGAAGTATTTGCCATGGCTTTTATGAGAGGTATGAATATTGATAATTCTATTTTAATATTTGAAGAAGCTCAAAACTCAACACCAAATCAAATGAAATTATTACTAACTAGAATAGGATACAATTCTAAATTTTTCATATCTGGAGATTTAGAACAAACTGATAGATACAAAGATATTAAACAAAGCGGATTATACGACGCAATACAAAAATTTCAAAATATGAATGACGTTGTTGTTTTTAACTTTGAAACTAAAGATATTGTAAGGAACCCATTAATTAGTCAAATACTTAAAAGATACGAAGAATGAGAATTGGTATAGAACTTAATGGTGTTTTAAGAAACACCCTTGGTAAAATAGAACAAACTTACCAAAAATATATGATTGAAAAAATGGAAGGAGTTGACGATGAAAACTCATTTAAATACGAATTAAAATTACCTATAACTTCTTTAGAACTTTCAAATCATTTAATGTTTGAAAATGAAGACGATTTATATTCATTTCTTTATGAAGAATTTCCTATGGAAATATTTGGACATTCACAATCAACAGAATATACCACATTTAACGATTTAAATGAACAATATGTCAATTTAAGAGATTCTCACGATTTATTATTAGTGTCCGATGAAATTGGAAAATCTAAACCATCGTCATTATTTTTTCTTTCTAAATTTGGATGTCAGTTAGAAAAAATAAAATTTTATAGTAATTCAACAATTAATTCAATGTGGAATGAAATAGATGTTTTACTTACTGCGAATCCTACCTTATTATTAAAACATCCTGAAGATAAACTTGTTATTAAATATGAAACAATTTATAATCAAGAAATAAACACAATTCATAAAATTAAAAAAATAAAAGAATTGGAAGAAATTATTAAACAAATTGCAACATGTTAAAAATATTAGGGGAACATTATTATTTAGACCTTGATGAAATTGAAGAATATATTAATATTCCTCAAACAACCGCAACAACTGAAAATCATATCAG